>Ga0222715_10002214_pt1 | contig 17951 bp, 23 predicted proteins | sample C33_9DmetaG_FD_165056 | JGI IMG/M metagenome (GOLD analysis project Ga0222715, IMG submission 165056) | Estuarine water microbial communities from San Francisco Bay, California, United States - C33_9D | ecosystem: Environmental > Aquatic > Marine > Unclassified | place: USA: California... | reverse complement strand
ATATAATAATAGGTATAATAGGACAAGGGAGGACATTAATAATAGGTATAAGAGGACAAGGGAACCTCAAAAAAAAATATTATAATTATTAATTCTATTTATTTATTTTTATTATTCTCCCTCCATTTATATAAATCCTGTTCCTTCTTACTATGCCCCATCATATTCGCTACTAATTTAGCATCTGCTACATTCGGTTTTATAACATCTAAATAATATGTTATGTAATTATGTCTAATTGTATTTATTGTAATATCTTTCCCCTCTTGTTTTCCATATATTTTCGTAAATATTTTTTTTACTCTACTCCCAAATCCATTCGCCGTCTGTTGCGACCATAACCTATCACCTTCTTTTCTTTTTGAGATTTTTAAATGTTCTCTTATTAAATTTTTTAATACATCATTTGTTATTGTTATTTCTTGTTTTCCTAACATTTTTGTTTCTTTCGCTTGATTGTAAAATAATTTTATTTCATCTCCATTTATTACTATATAATTCTTTTTGTCTTCTAAATTATCTTTATTATCTTTTACAAATAAATCATATACATCTGTTCTTCTTCTTGGGGGCATTAAACTATACATTCCATATATCAATCTACCTTCTGCCCCCTCACTTCTCATCATTTTTGAATTTAATATCTCTATTATTGCTTCTTCTCCAAAATCTTCTATTTTCGTATTTTCTTTTATTTCATTCTTTTCTCTAATATCATATACATCTTTTACTAATTTATCATAAATCGTTCGTATCTTCTCATAATTTACCACCTTTAAACAATCTATATAGGTTGTTAATGTTAATACTGAATTTAAATGAAATTTTCTACTATTTAAATTTTCATATTTTTTAAATATTACCTTTACTAATTTGTCTATATCTTTTACATAATCCAATTTTTCTATTATGTTGTCCTCATCTTCCTTTGTTGCTTTCCCTGTAAATACCTTCTCTAATATTTCTATTTCCTCCTTTTCTAATTTCTTCTCTTTGAATAATTTATGAATTACATTTAAACTTGATATATAATTCTTTCTTGATGAATCCGCTACATATTTTACCCCTGTCTTATCTACATTTGATACTAATTTCCTATCTTTACTATTATTTACTATAAATACCTCCTTCGCTTCCTTTTTCTCTTTCGGTTTCGATACTATTATTTTACTCTCTTCTTGTTCTTCTTCTATATTATTGCTTGGATTATTGCTCGGTCTCCCCTTTTTTACTTTTATACCTAATGCTTCTCTTGCTTCTTGTTCTATGTTCCTTTCCTTATCGTGAAATCTTTTTTGATTTGCCCTATTCTGTTCTTTCCAAGCATCTCCTAATGCTAATCTTCTCGCTTTCTCGTGAGCATTTTTATACTCCCTTCTCTTCTGTTTTTTCTCTAATATCTGTTTAGCAAGTTCAGTTTCCATTCTTACTCTTTGTCCTATTTAATATATATAAACATTTTATTCTTATATCATTTTTTATTTATGTCCTATACCATTCTTCCCCCATCTCCCTTATAAAATGGTATATATGGATTTAGTTTATCAGTATTCATACCTTCCCAAAATGCTTTTCTATCTAATGCCTCATATCTATTTAAACAAGAATAATTCTCTAAAATTACTAATTCCCAATTTTCTACTCCTCCATTTTGATTTATATATTCTGTCATTTCTTTATTGTATTTAGCATTTGGTTTATACCATATATTTTTCAATCTATTAATATTTGTTGTATATCCAATATAACATTTACCATCATTTTCATTTATTTTTTTTATTTTGTATATTTTCGTATTGCGATAATTTATATCTCCCATCTATCAATCAGTTTGTTAATATATAAATAATCAATTTTTATATACCAGTTATGTTTCAATTAAAAAATAATGATTTTTTATACTAATCTTAAAATAGTACATTTCTTAATTTATTTTAAATTTTTAAAAAGGATTTTAATTTTTTTATTTTTTTAAAGAAATGTACTATTTTTATACATACTATATACTTACTATATACTTAATAGTACTTATTTATACTTAAAAATTTTATCTTTATTATTTATAATATGAATATTGATAATTTCAAACAAAATAATACTGATATTAAGTATAATCACCTTGATTTAGCAAGACATAACTCTAAATATACAAGAAAACTTAAAAGACTTACTACTTATACTAAAAATAAATCTAATCTTCAAATTAAATATTTTAATGATTTATTAGATGCCCTTATTGATACTGGTTTATATACTGAAATATTTAATAAAATGATTAATGATAAAGAAAATGAATTAACCGAAGATGATTTGGAAATTTTAAAAGAATTTAATTTCTGTAATCCAGAAGAATTAGAAAATTTATATAAGTAATCTAAATCTTTTAAAAAAATAATAGTTGTCTATCCAACTCTTCTCGCCATTTTAAACTTTGTATGTAAATGTTGCCCTCCTATTTTGAAATCAAATGGGTCTTTTCCTGTATATGAAGCATCTACATTTAAACCATAGTTCTCATTTTCAAATTTTCTATAACTTAAATTATTCCAGTTTGTATCTTTCTTATTTGGCATCTTGTTATTATATAGTTAGATTTTTATTATAGCAAAATGGGTACATAATCGCTATACAATTTGTAATTTCTAATTTTTTTGATTTTCAAGAGATTTTGACAATTATGTACTCATTTTTTAAAGGTATATTTTTATATATATGAATTGCTCTATTGTTTTTTTAGTATATGTTTAAATCCTTACCAGTTTTTTAAATTTGAGCGATTTTAAGGTATATACCTATGATTTTTAGCAAAATTGATTGATTTTCAATATATACATTCGAATACATTTTATATTATTATAGTTATTATGAAACGCTCTATGTTCCATTTAATATACTTTATGTTCCCTTATCATTCCCCAGCAAATACTATATAAATGTTCCATCTATCTCTTTTAAAATGTTCCAAATGTTCCATAAATGTTCCATAAATTTTCTAATCTATGGAACATTCCTTTTTATACCATTTTGCTATTCTTTTATTATCTTTTCTCTTTATTTTATTATCTTATTTTAAAATGTTCCAAATGTTCCATATATATATTAGTTTAGAATCTTAAAAATAAATAAAAAATAAAAAAAAAATTAGAAAATGAAAAAATGAAGAGTCCCCCCCCAAAAGGGAAAAAAGGGGGGGGGGGCATTAAAAAAATGAAAAATGAAAAAAAAATAAAAAAATTTATATATTTTTATATAGAAAGGGATTTTGATATGGAACATTTGGAACATTTTCTTCTCCAATGCTAAAATATATTAATATTTGTATTTATTATTACTAAAATGCTCTAAAATAAATGTTCCTCAAATTGGAACAAAGTACGGAACATTTATGTATTTTATGGAACATTTGGACTTTCTTTATTGAACATTTAAAATTTAATTGCTGTTTTATTAAAAATACCCCCTATTTTATAAAAATACCCCCCAATCCATTTTATAAGTCCCTTTTTGGTATTAAATGTTTTTTGGAAAAGTAATATCATTTTAGAAGATAATATAAAAAAATTAGTTCGTCTCCTATCATTTCGCTAATAATACATTATTCTCTTTTACAATATTTCAAATTCTCTTTTTTGATACTCGCCCTTTGTAGTTTTCAGTATTTTAAATATTTACTTTTCTTTCTTGGTATTAAATGTTTTATTTCATTATTATTAGTTTCGGTTTCTACTTCTTCATTTTCTTCTTTACAATTCTCATTATTCTCATTATCCTCATTATTCTCATTATCATCTGTATCATCTTTTAACCATTGAACTATATGATATTTCAAAAATTCTTTTTTGATTTTAATACCAGTTATACACCAACAAGGTTTATTTCCATTATTTTTACATCGTTGTTTTTTATAAACATATAACTTACTTAATTTGTCAAGAATTTCCCCATCTTTCATAATACCAAGTTTTTTATCACCGTCCTTGTATAATCTCTTTTTAAAATTTGAAATCTCATTTTTAGTTAATCTATTATCAGGTGTATCATCAGCATATTCAAAATAGTCATTTATAATACTAAATATATCATTTTGATTATATATTTCGTCATTTTTCTCTAATTGCTCTATCATTTTAGGAATTCTTACAAATTTTTCAGGTCTATAATAGTCAAGTATTAACCATAAAAACGCCTCTCTACAAATAACTTCATTTTCTTTAATAAAATCTTTTGGGTCTAATCCTTCAATTTTAATTGTTTTTTTAAATAACGGATTGTCTTTTTTAAATTCAGTATCATCAAAACCATAATGAGTTTTAATAAGATTACAATTTTTGAAGCAGTCCCTCGGTTGAATCTTTGGAAATCCATTACAATAAATAGTTAAAGCAAAATGAGGTACAAAAGATACATCAATATCACTATGAAATCTTCTACATTTTTGACTATCGCCTCCACTCGCAATAGATTTTATAAAAGTTCCATTACCAATTTTATCATCAGGGATTTCACTAACATAAACATAACGAGAGTATCGCATAGCAGACAACCAATAAGAGTCTTTTGATGAATCAGTTGATATTTGATTATTACATATTTTATCATAACTCATATTATTTACATAATTACCAAAAGTATATTTAAATAAATCTTGAATACACCCTTTACCAGAATTTCTTTCTCCATACTCTAAACTCCAATATTTATCTATATAATGCCCTCCAATAGTTCTTGCGTGAATTCGCAAAGTTGCTTCAAATAAATCTTTATCTTCTTCTTTATATGCTCCAAGTAATAAATCAAATATAAAATTTTTCATTTTTTCATTTTCATCTGTCCTTTTAGGAAAATCATATTTTATTTTAATTGTTGAAACTACATCAGGAACAGGGTACTTCTTAAAAATTTTTTCTTTCAAAAAATAAACACCATCATTAAAGCATAACTTACCTATCGTTGAGTTATTTAATTTATTACTGAAATCATCAGTACCATAGTCGTCTCTTACAATTATGTTTTCGTGAATATTTTTCATCTGTCTTATATTTGAATTTATATTATAACTTGAAATACATTTCATAAATGAATCATATTCTTCAATCCTCATTTTGCTATTATATCCAAAACCTTTTATAAGTTTATTGTAATCATTTGATAAAATATAAATATTCATATCTTTTAAAATATTTAAAGTAAAGTCTTTAAAAGTATCTTTATCGTTTGACCATATATTATTTCGTTTAATGTATCTATTATTAGTATCTTTATCAATATTGATAATATTTTTATTTTCTGTAATAAATAAATCTGCTATTTCGGTTTCATTGTAATCTCTTAAAATATATTCTCTTTCGTATGTATAAATGTAATCAATAGGTAGTTCAATACCTTCATCTAATTTTTTATAATGAAAATCAATATCAATATTTAATTCGTCTTTAACATACTTACTAATCTCATCTAATAAATCATCATCTAATTTTAGTTTCTTTTGATAATCAGTTAATATATTTGAAAACTCTTTATATTTATTAGGCAATAGTAGTTGTAATCCGTCATATTGTAATGATGAGTATTTAATACCTTTATCATCTAAAAATTTAATTAAACATTCTAATACTTTATTTTCTTGTTCTTGTAATATGCGACTTAATACTTTACCTTTTAGATTTTTACTTAAATTCCTATCATCATCATCATCATTTAGATTTTCTTTATCTTCAATTGATTTTTTAGTATTATCAATATGCTCTTTAAACTCGTCCGCTTCATATAAACAATTTTGTAAATATTTAAACTCATTTATAAAGTTTTTAAACCATTCGCATTTTGAATAATCATATTTATCTAAATCTTCATTATACATCATAGATAAGAAAACTTGTTTAACAATATCTTTATTTAACTTTGGATAGTTCTTAACAATATCATCAATATAGAATTGTCTATTTTCGGCATAATCTAATACATTTTTACATTTATCAGCATCAATATAATCTCTTGTATTAATTAAATATTTTACTAAATTAAAATGAGCATTTTTCATATCAATATCAATATAATAATCCTTTGCTATTGTATGTCTTATTTCCCTCATAATATTTTGATATGATACAGGTTGTATAGCATATTTTCTACTATTTAATGAATTAATATCAGGTTTGAAATATACTACTTGATGATTTTTTGTTGATATTAAAGCATTTATTAACAAACTCATTTGATTTTTAAGATTAGTACAAAAGTCTTGCTTTGATTGTTTATAAATCTTTCGATTATTAACTTTATTGTAAATCAAATCTCCTACTTTATAAGAATTATGATAGATATATAATATTGCTTTGCGGTCATAGTATTCTGTTGCCTTATATATCTTGTCCTTAATTTTTTTTTCATAATTGCTAATATTATCACCTTCATTTATATTAAATAAAGTTATTTCATCACCATCAAAGGTATAAACATTATTAATTTTTTCATCTTTCTTAATTATAAAATTAGTTAAATTAAAACCATCGTCATATATTTCAAAGTTAAAATTGTTTTCATTAATATCTACTTTCTTTAATTGCTTAATAACGCTTTTTTCTTTCAAATAATAATTAATTTTATTACTGATTTTAAAAGGAAATGCTTTATAACCATTTATAATCGCTTTACATATATATTTGGTTTCATATTCGCCTTCTGCTTCTTGTTTAATCGATAAATCAATATCCTTATCATTTAACTTATCAATACAATATTTAAATAAATCTTTAAATATGTTAATACATTCTTTTTGTTTCTTTTGTATTTTAATCCTACTAACTTCGTCTATTGTAAAAGTCATTTCAAAGTAAGGTTTGTAAAGCATATTTGCTTCTAATTTTTGGATATTATCAGCATCAGCATCGGCATCAGTATTATTAGATTCCTCGGTTTCATTAGTTAAATAATTTTTTAAGACTTTTTTTTTTTCATACTCATTCCTCTTCTTCTTATCATTCTCCCTTGCGATTTTATCCTCCTCTGCTTTTTTTCGCCTTAAATTTTGCTCTTCCTTTTCCTTTCCCCTTTTTTCTTTTTCAAGTTGTTTTCTCAATCTATCCACTTCTTTATCTTCTAATTTTTTTTTATTTTCCAAACATTTCTTATTAGCATCATCTATTTTTTCTTTAATAGTTGTATTAGCATTTTCTAATTTTTTTCCCAATAATTCATTTATTAAGTCATCTTTATTTTTATCTTTTAAATTTTTAATACAGATATTACCTTCCTTTGCGATATTTATAATATCATTCACTTTTAAGGATATTAAATCTTCCGTTCGGTATTTATCATTATTTACAATAAATAACTTGGTATTATCTTCCATTATAGATAAATTATTTATTTCAGTATCTACTATACCTTCGCTTATTTCGCTTATTTCGCTGTCGTTCATTATGTATATAATTATAACGCTTATCTTTATATATTATTATAAGAAAAAAAAATAAGTTATTTATTATACTTTAATTGCTATACTACTATTGTTAAAGTCTATATTATTTTTAAACAGGTTTTCAAGAATATCCAATTTTTCTAATCGTTTATTGATTTCTTCCTTTTCCTTCTTTTTTATCTGCCTATAAAATCTACTATATTCTATTTGACGCCGTCTATATTCTTCATCTTCTTTGTATCTTTTGCGATTATTAGATGCTTGTATTTCCAAATTCATCTTTTCAGGATTTCTTTTATAGTAATCTCTATAATAATTTCTTCTATACTCCTTTAATTTTTCTTTTCTTTCTTCCTTAATTTGGTCTGTTGTTTTATTTTCAATATTTTTATTATTACCATTATCCATATCAGTCATTATGTATATATATAACGCTTATCTTTATATATTATTATAAGAAAAAAAATTAATAACTTTCAAGTTTATTTAATTCAATATTAAAAACAACTTCTTCTTCCGTTGTTTGCTTATCTAATTCCTTTAATTTATTATCAATAAACTTATCAAGATTTTTGTTTTTATTTTTAGATTTAATTTCATTAATACCATTTACATAAGCGGTTTTATAACTATCCCTTTGATTACAGATATATTGATTGCCTAAACTTAATTCTTCGTATGCTTTATTTAAAAATGTTGCTTCATTAACAAGATTATTATAGTCTTTGATATTTTCATTATATTTTTTTTTAAGATTATCAAGTTCGGTTTTCATCTTTAAGAAATTATCTTCTAAATTTTCATATCTGCTTATTTTTGAGTTTAACCTATCATTGTCTTCTCTTACTAAAATATATGATATTGTTTTATCCATAAATTTAGTTTTAGAATTAGATTTAGTTTGATAGTTTGTTTCCCTTATATCTTTAAAAATATCTTCGTATCTATTCATCATATTTTTATAGCATTTTGCTATGTTGTTTGTTAAAATATTTAATTCCTTTTTTTCAAAATTGCTAATTCTGTAATAGTTCTTTGTTCTACAAAAAAAGCAATTTTGTATATGAAATAAATGCCCTTCTCCGTCTTCAAATTTTTCTTTATTATCAATATTCTCAAATCCCAAAGATTTTAAAGGTGATGTATTGAAACAATTAAAGCAAATTGAATTACTACACTCTTTACATTTTAACAAATCGTTTTTTGTATTAGCAAAACAAATATCGCAAATATTTTCGTCTTCTATTTCTTCTTTTAATTTATTTTCAATATTTACATACTGACTGATGTTTGATTTTTCAAAATCTACTGACATATTAATAAAAAATATATTCCTGTTATTTATATATGACATTATTTTTTTATATCCCTTTTATACATATCATATATCATATTAGTAAGAATGAAAAATAATAAACAAAGGCATTATTGTAATCTAATTATTGTCTTTAAATATTTTATTTATGTAAAAAAAAGTTTATATCCTTTTAACATACATAAAGTATTATTTAAAATTACTTAAATCTAATTTACCATTTTCTAAATCTTCATAAAAATTACTACCATATAAATCCTCATATTCCAACTCTAATCTTTTTAATTCAATATGCTCGTTAATATTATTATAATCGCTTTTAGAAAATACTACATTATGAAATTTCTGTCTTTTATATTTATCTAATAATGCTTTGAAAAGCTGTCTTTGAGTTAATCCAGTATATATTTCTCTATAATAACTCATCTCCTTACAAAAATTTAATTTTTCTTTTTTAGTTAATATATGTATAAATTGTCTTATCATACTCTCGTCATCTATTCCAAACAAATCTTTACAAAACTTTTTATCCATAATTTTATTAATATGTTTCATATATTCTTTATCATTTTTACTATATTCCATATCAGTATAATAGTACAATATATATTTTTCTTAAATACTACTAATGAATAATTATAAGAATTAATTATATATTATTAAAATAAGTTTAATGAGTAATCTAAATGAATGCTGTATATGTTTGAATAATACTGATGATAATACTAAATTAATTAATTGTAATACCTGTATAAATAAGGTATGTAATGATTGTATTAGTAAAATTGATTATGATTTAGACATAGACGAATATAATGAGGTGATTTATTTAAAATACCGATGTCCCTGTTGTAAATCCGTTAATATACTAAATGAAACTAATAATGATTATTCTAAAATTTATAAAGAAAAGACTACCGATTTAATACTGGATTTATTAGAAATGAAAAGGAGTTTTATATTTATGAAAAATCAGTTAAAACAATATGAAACTATGTTTGAAAATAAATACTATGAAGTTAATACTGATATTCTTTTAACTGCCTAACATAAATTCGTAATATTTATAATTTTCTTCTGGTTTAATGCCTATATAATTATAAACTTTATTATTTTCAATTTGATTAATACCTTCTAAAAATGTATGATGATAATCCCCAGTATGTATAACTGATTTATTTGCTTCTACTAATATATCAAAATAACTTGGATTATTATATACATCACTAATATAATCTTCTCCATTTTCAACTGAAAAGAAATCATTATATCTATTAATAAATACAATATTATTACCATAAACCCTTTCAAATAAATTATTTTCAATTGAATAATAAATATTGTCATAAGTAATAAAAGTATAATTTTCTTCATCATCATAGTAAGATGATAGGGGTTCTAATTTATTCTTAATTATTTTTATCTTACTATCTAAAATATTTAATTGTTTATCATAATCGTCTGTTGATATATCTAAAATCTTTTCAATTAAATCATCTGTTAGTAAATCCATATAATTTAACTTAATCATATTAAACTATATTATATAATTAATAAATATTTAAATATCTTTATCATATTCGTAATAAAAATGAGTTTATGTTGGTGAAATGTAAATAAAAAAAAAGTTTTTTATTTACTTTTTAGATTTTCGGCGTTTCTTCCTTCTTCGTTTCCCTCCTCCTTCTTGTCCTAATAATTTACCTATAACATTACCACCTCCAAGACTTCTTCTTCTTCTCTTTCTTGCTCCGCCATCTTGTTCGGCATTACCGCCTTTCATTTTAGATTTCTTATAAACAGTTAATTTTATATGTCTACCTTTTGAAACTACATACATAGACATACTACCTTGCTTTTTGTATAATACCTTTTTCTTACCCATAACTACAACTTTTTTACTTTTTCCGCTTTTAGTTTTTACAATACTATATTTTGATTTTGCCATTTAGTACTATTTATATTAAAATAAAATAATTACCGAAATAAATAATATTTTAAACGCACCTGATTTTTCATAAAAGTTTATGAAAATATAAAAATTAAGTACCTAATTCGTCATAAAAATCTTTAATGGGTTTTAAATCAGTTATAGGGATTTTAAAATGCTCCTTACTGAATATATCTTGTCTTTGATAAGAATTAAATAAATCAGCATCATACTTGATATAATAGTATTCCATTTCGTTTATTTCAGTTATAAATCCAAAAATACAATAAAAATTTTTGTTTTTTTTAGGAATGTCTTTGTAATATTGAATTTTATTAACTGCTAATATAGTTGTATCATATTGTTCTTTACTTATTTTTCGCGTCTTTAATTCAATATATATTATCTTATTATTTAATTTAATCTTAAAATCATAAGGCGAATATTTATCAGTTTGAGTAATATTATTTATACCATTATGCTTCAATAAATTAAAAAAAGATGTTTCATTTATATCTCCAAATTGTTCTTGATTTAATTTAACATCAGTCGTCATAATAATATTTTATAATATTAAGTATTTCCTACTTCTACTATATAGCAACATTTAAAAAAAACCTTAATTAACCGCATAATGGTACATAAAAAGTTTCTTTATTTTTTTATATTGGGTTAATTATTATCATAAAATAATTTGATAATTCTAATTGGTTCATCTTTATAATTATCTAATGAGAATGCTAATGTATCTTTTAATTTTACTAATCTATTATTCCAGTTCTGCTCTTGATTTTTAGGTATAGTTCGCATACCAGTCTTTTTATCTATATTAAAACAAGACTTTATCTTCTTACCATTTTCAATATAACCATCAGGATTAAATCTAATAATTATTATGGGTCTGTCTAATGCTTCTTGTATATTATTAATCCTTGCTTCATCGCATATTAGATTATAATATTTATGCTGTTCTTCATCAATTTCAATAATTATAGAATGTTTATTTAAATGTATCAATACATCAGGTCTATTTCTTAAACATAATCCATCACCTATTAATGCTTTATCAGTAATCATTTCAATATCCTTGAATTCTTGTTTTAAATAATTAAGTACTTCCTCTTCTTTAACTTTAAATCGCTTTGGTTTTTTATGAGGATTATGAAAATAATAGCAACGCATACAATAATTATCTTTTTGAGAATGTTGTTCGCAACTTTCAGTAATACATTTTTTATTTTTAACATCAATCATATAAGGTGATTTACAATCACCGCAATATAACCCTTTGCTTTCTGTTGGAAGATTAAAATTAGGGTATTTTTTATTACAACTGATACATTTAGGACTTACTACATCAATCATATCAGGTTTTTTACAATCACCGCAATATAACCCCTTGCTTTCTGTTGGAATATTAAAATTAGGTTGTTTGTTATTACAACTGATACATTTAGGACTTACTACATCAATCATATCAGGTGATTTACAATCACCGCAATATAACCTTTTACTTTCTGTTGGAAGATTAAAATTAGGTTGTTTGTTATTACAACTGATACATTTTTTACTTTTTACATTAATCATATTAGGCAATTTACATTTACCGCAATATAACCCTTTGCTTTCTGTTGGAATATTAAAATAAGGTTTTTTATTTTTACAACTGATACATTTTTTATCTATTACATTAATCATATCAGGCAATTTACATTTACCGCAATATAATCCTTTACTTTCTGTTGGAAGATTAAAATAAGGTACTTTATTTTTACAACTGATACATTTAGGATTAACTACATCAATCATATCAGGCAATTTACAATCATTACAATATAACCCTTTGCTTTCTGTTGGAAGATTAAAATTAGGTTGTTTGTTTTTACAAATAATACATTTAGGATTACATACATCAATCATATCAGGCAATTTACATTTACCGCAAAATTTAGGTTTTAATCCAGTATAATTAAATATTGCTTGTTTTTTCTTACCTTTACAATCGTCTCCTTTACAATCGTCTCCTTTACAAAAGGTCATTATTCATATTCAGTACCCAGCGTACCTTTATATCAATTTTTTAATATCATCTTCATATTCTAAAATAAGATTATTCATATTATTAATTATATCTTGATATTTAGTTTTATCCAAAGAATTTATAAATATTTTTGTACTCTTAATCTTATCTTGAATATCCCAAATATCAGCAATAGTATTATCGTTCATATGTTATAATCTTCATTTTAGGTTATATAGATACATCTAAATATTTTCTAAAAATTATATTTTAATTCTAAATAAAAAAGAGTACATAATCGTATCACTATCTCTAAAATCTTAAAGTTTTAAAAAATCATAGAAAAATAAAATTATGTACTCGTTTTATTATCTGTTTTGTATTGTTTATATACAATATAAATAACTAATATTGCTATTAATAGTAAAATAAAAGGCAAAGCATACATCATCATATCAGTATAGTTTATTTTATTATCTGTTATTGTAATATTGTTTTTAACATCTATTAATCTATCTTTAATATCTAAATAATTAATTATTTCTTGTTTCGTAAAACCTTTTAAGATATTATTATTATTATGATTATCCATATTATAATTTATCTATATTATAAATTATCTACATTTACTTCGTTAAAAAAATCTCCCAAATCCGCTAATGCTAATTGTTCTAATTCCTCTTTTGATTTTTTAGAATACTTGCTTGTTTTCTTATTAGATATTTCTTCTGTAATTTTATTAGCATTTTCCGCCATCTTTTTCATATATACTTTATTAGCATTTTCTACTTTATCTTTGTTATTTAATGCCTCTTTATAAGTTTTTGCTAATTCATATAATTTGCGACATTTATCTTTGAGATGAATTATAACTAATTCATTTTTGTCGTTGCTCTCTTCTGCTTGTTCTAAATCACTTTCATATTGATTAATTGTTTTTAATAATTTCTTATACTGCGTTGATGATAATATTAACTTTTCTTCATCGGCATCTTTAACATCTTGTAATGTATGTACTTTGCTCTTACTCATAATTAATTAAGTTCTCTATTAAAAATTATTTATTTTTATTTTCGGCAATTTTACTTTGTCTTTTATTTTGTATTTTTGTAAATGTTTTATCTGCCCTATTTAAAATCGCATCTAATTCGTTATTATCTACCTCTTTGAATTGTTTTTTAACTACTGGTTTTTGGTTAGTTTTATTAACTTCTATTTCAGTATTTCTTGGTACAAATTGTTTTTCATAAATGAGTTCTTGGTCTAATATATCTGCTTTTGGTTCTATTTTCTTGGGTATATAATTTGGTTTTGGTTTTGGTTTTTGTAATGGTTTAGATTTTTCAATATTATTATAACTATCTCCCAATATCCTTGATATTTTTGAAGATGGACGGCGTTTTATATTTAGTTTTTTCAATAAAGCAAAATAAGTCGTATTTCCTATTCCATATTTTACTTTCATTTCGTCAATTGATAAATTATTGTAATAATCATTTTTAAATTCCTGTTCCATTTTAATTTTATGTTATAAAAAAATTTAATAAAAATCTAATGAATATACTTGAAGTCATTATGAATACTTTTGAATACATTTTGAATACAAATCGTATTCGTTTGAATATACTTGAATATAACCGAATATACTTGAATATAACCGAATATACTTGAATATAACCGAATATACCTGAATATACCTGAATATACTTGAATATAGTTGAATGTAATTAGATATAACCGAATATAGTTGAATGTAATTAGATACAATTAGATATAACCGAATATAGTTGAATATAATTAGATACAATTAGATATACTTGAATACTAATATATTTTAAAAAAAACATTATCATTCTGTTATAAAAATTAAAAAATGATATTTTTTGGTACTAACATTTTATTACTACTTGAAGATGAATACTATTTTCAATACCAATTATCTTGATGAAACTCCTGATGATGTTAAAAAAATAATTTATAGATATACAATTCCAAAACCACCACCACCTCCTCCCAAAACTGAAAAATATGATTTAGATATTAGAAATTTTAGATTTATGGAAACTTTAATTGATTATTACCCTACCTCTTATGTTATGAAAAAGAGGTATAATAATATAATTAATCTATTTCAAAAATACCGAGATGATTATATTATGAATTTAAAAGAAGTCCCTTATTCTAAAAAATATGAGTTTAATAAAATGGTTTATGATTTCTGCGAAGACCATTCAACCGAGGATTTTAGAAAAAAATACAAAATTGAAAAGCGAAATGGTATAAAGAAAAGAGAAAGGTATATTAATAGAAAAGGCAAATATTATTGATTACTTATTTAGCATCAATTCTCATTTTTATTATTCGTCTAAATATCTTGATATTGTTTCAGTATTGTTAAATTGAGAATTTCCAAAAAAACCTGCCGATTGATATACTAACATTACATCGTCATATTTACTATGTTCTCCAAATGGATTTTTATTTGGGTCATTATCATCAAGTTCTAAAATATATTCAATTTCTTTTATACTTGTATTGAAATGATTTGCTAATTTAGCATTATCTAAATAAACTTTAACTTCTCCTATAATTTTACAGCGATTACATAAAGAATGTTTATAGAATAAAGAAGTATCTTTATTTACTTTACAAAATTTACAGCGTCTTTCAGGCATTTAATAATAATTATTGCTATACTTTTAAATACTAAAATAATACTATTCTTCGTCTAAAAATAACCATCTTTCCGGTTTCTTGTTTTCAACTTTTATAATATAACTATAATCATATTTTTTATCAGTATTAGGATTGTCTAAATGCTTGTAAAATATATTGAATTTAGTATTACTAAAATTGAATATAAAATCTACTATTGAGTTAAATAGTTCTTTATCGCATTTTGTATTAATGTATAAACTATATGATAATTTATTCGCATCTTTACAATCATTAACATATAATTTCATTTTCAAATTAGTATAGTTATATTTAAATTTCTCTTCAAAATCAGTTATATCAATATCAGCATCAGTAAAGAAATAAAAATTACTTTTATAAAACTGCTTTTTAGTATTAGACATACTTATTATAGTACCATAGATATTTATTTTTTAAGTAAATACTAAAAAAAATTATATCGGTTAGGTACTATATCAATAGTTTATTTCAAAATTGATTTTATACTATCTAAAAACTTCTTGGTTATTTTTGGTTTTTTATGAATTAACATATTCATTTCAGTTTCCCCTATACCGCTTATTGCCCTCATATCATCAAGTTCTAATTCTCCTAAACAATAAGATATTTCAATTATATCATTATAGTTTATATTAATTTTATATTGATATTGATAATCTTCGTAAAATTTCTCACCAGTTCTATCATCTTTATAAAAATCATTATATATATTTGTTAGTTCTATTATTTTTGTTAATGCTTCATTAATTAATTTATATTGCTTATCAATATGATTTTGTTTATATTCATAAATTTTATTACTTATAAATGAATGAGTTTCAGTATATTCATATTTACGGCATTTTATTTTTATTTCATCTTGATAATAAAAGTTGTTAATTATTTTTTCAATATAATCAATATTATCGCATATAGTATCTAAAATATAAAAATAGTCTTTCTTTTTCATATCAGGTTTGTAAATATCCCCTTCATTTATTAAAAGTATATATCTAATCTTATTTAGTTCAAATAATATCTCCATTAAACATATCAAATAATTTGCTCTATTTTTCATAGTTAGTTAATTATACAATATGAATATTTTAATATAACAATCAATTTTTATATCATTTTGGTATGTTTATCTCTATATCATTTTTCATTTATGTATTATATCAATAGTTTAATTAATCTCTTGGATTTGGAGGTATGATTTCTCTAAACCCCTCTTTAACTATTTATTGTAATGATTTTCCAAAGATAGAACCGAGAGATTGTTTTGATAATTGTAATCTAATTAGAACTCATTATGGATTTAATGATATTAAGGTTGATGAAGGGAATTCTTTATATAAAAAAACAATTAAAATAGATAATTTAGACCCAAAGGATTATATTATTAAAAACCGAGATGATATAAGAGATGCCTTTTTATGGTTAATATTAGATAATTATGAAGATGGTAGAATTGTTAAACCTGCTAAAATGATAGAGCAATTACAAAAAAATAATGAAATATATAATCAAAATGATATAGTTAGTATAATAAATGAATATTTTGAAAAAGCAGAAGACAATACTAAAAATAGATTAACCAAAAATGATATATCAAAATTCAAAAAAAACTTATATATCTTTGGTGATAAAAAACTTGGTATTATGAAAGATACTGATATTGTTGATAAATTAGGTAAGTTTTACGAATATAGAAAACAAAGATGTAAAACAAATAAAAATAATCCTTGTTATTGCTTTACTGGTATTAAAATTAAAAAAGAATTTTTGGAATATCACCATTTTATAGATGATGATACTAATAGCGAAGGTGATGATAAAGTTGAAAATGAAGTTGTTGAAAATGAAGTTGTTGAAAATGAAATTATAGATACAGAAAACAATGACGAACCTATTGTAAAGCATTTAATACCAAGAAAGAAAGTAAAAAGATAAAAGGGGGTATTAGGGGGGTATTAGATAAAAGTTAAATAAGATAAATTAATTATTTTTATATGTTCCAACAAAAATTGTAAAATGTTCTACAAAATGGGGGAAATGTTGCTTGAATGTATATAAAAAAATAACATTAATTTTAGAGCATTTTAGTAATAATAAATGTAAATGTTAGTATTTTTTAGCATCATAAAAAAAAATGAAGAAATGTTCCATAGTCAACCCCCCCCCTCTGGGGGATTTTATATAAAAAAATAATTTTTTTTTTAAAATTTAATTTTTATACATTCCCCCCCCCCCTTCCCCCCCCCCTTTGGGGTTTTTTTGGGTTTTTTCCTTTTTTTAAATTTTTTTTTTTTTTTTTTTTTTTTTCAAAGATTTACTCAAATATATATAGAACATTTAGAACATTTAAAAATATGATAATAAAATAGAAATAAAAGATAATAAAAGAATACTGAAATGGTATAAAATGCTTTGTACCTTCAATTGGAAACATTCATAGAACATCTTGGAACATTTTATAAAAAACAACGATGTAAAAATAATGGAAATAAACCTTGTTGGTGTATAACTGGTATTAAAATCAAAAAAGAATTTTTGAAATATCATATAGTTCAATGGTTAAAAGATGATA
>Ga0222715_10002212_pt1 | contig 17959 bp, 18 predicted proteins | sample C33_9DmetaG_FD_165056 | JGI IMG/M metagenome (GOLD analysis project Ga0222715, IMG submission 165056) | Estuarine water microbial communities from San Francisco Bay, California, United States - C33_9D | ecosystem: Environmental > Aquatic > Marine > Unclassified | place: USA: California... | reverse complement strand
GCAACTTCTAATCCACGTAAGTAGATTAATAAGGTTTAAAGTTTATTCTATAGATACTGAAACAACGGTATTTCCCCAACCTATTTTTAATGTCATATCTTCTTCAAACGTCATTGAGAGTGCTTCGATATTTTCCTCTATTTTAGACGCTTTACCAGAAACACGAATTACATCTTGATCTTGTTTATAGTAATATGAACCCCATAAATTTTTTGCTCTATTAATAATTACCGTCCAATCTCCATCTAAAGAAGGTATTGTAAATAGAGAATAAGTTCCTGCGTTTAATGGTTTACCTCCAAAAATAACATCTTTATAAAATGTGATTTCTGTTGCTTCATTTGCTCCTGTTCTCCAAATCTTTTCAGGTGGTGCTAATTTCACTAAATCTCTTCCTTTTAGTTGAGGGCGACTGTATATTATCTTTACTATTTTGTCTGAAATTTTGTAACTACTTGGAAACGCTGCCACATCCATTGGGCTTTTATCTAAGTTTTTAAAATTTTGGGCAGTTAATTGTAATGAACTAATCAGTGTAATTAAAAAAAAAGCAAAAGGTAAAATGGAATTTTTCATATATTTTTTTTAAATATACTAAACCGTAGGCATTTCTTCTTCTTTTAATTCAGCAACTTTTAATCTTTTTTGGCTTTTACTTCTACTTTTATTTTTTTCTTGCCGTTTTCTCCTTCTTCTTTTTTTATTTCTATGTCTTCAATCCATTCAATTTCTCCGTCTTCTATATCCTTAAACATAAACATAGATTCACCTGCTTTCATCTTACCATCCATAAACATCATTTTATGATGATTTTTCATCATTGGACAACTCTGAGAATTATTTTGACTTCCTAGTAAATATCCAATGCATCCAAATATTACAGCAATAAGTGTAAAAGCAAACCAATTTTTATTTAATGTTTCCATAGTATTTTTTTTTTAAAAATAATAAATTTTTAATCATAGGCATATCTTCTTCTTTTAATTCAGCAACTTCTAATCCACGTAAGTAGGTTAATTTTTATTTGAAATTTCAATAAAAAGAGAGTAATTCAAATCGTGTTCCCTAGGAATTAGTTTAAGATTTATTTTATTATTTTCTGCTTCAATTAAGACAGTCTCATAGTTTTCAAAAAAACCAATAATATCATTGTATTTTGGGCTTTGATATTTAATATTAAATGAATTATTATTTAGAAAAATTATTAAATCTTCAAGAATTTTATTAAAATCCATATATCCTATCCTCTTGTTATAGGATTTATAATTTTCAGGCCCTTTAGCACGATAAACAGCTTTTTCTAAAAGGTTATTTAAAAAAAAAGACTTCTTTAAATCTAATATGAAATCTGAATTTCTTTTGATAATTATTTTTGATAAGCCTTCATTTGATTTAAAAAACTTCTTACTTTCTTTTTTATTTATAATAGGGAGGCCTTCAAAAATAAGATTTTGACTATAACCTAACGTAATCGAAAAAAAGCATATTAAAAAAACCTTGTACGTCAAATTCATTATTTTTTGTATATTGATTAAATAATTATAATCTTTAATATATGAAAAAAATAATATTATTATGCGGTGTCTTCATCCTTTTTTCTTCTTGCGCTGCAACCTTTGCGGGAGCCACAACAAATGGAACATCTGTTAATCTAGAGAAAAGTAATTTTGAAGTTTTAAATACGGTTTCTGGTTCAGCGACTGCGAGTTATGTCTTTGGATTTGGAGGAAATAAAAAAGATGGTCTAATTTCTGAAGCAAGAGCAACAATGTTAAGAAGTGCCAATTTAGTTGGTGGTTCAAAAGCAATTGCAAATGAAATTGTGGATATTAAAACTCAATATATTTTTGGAATAGTAACGAAATATACTGTCACTCTAACAGCTAATATTGTAGAGTTTAAATAAAAATTAGATTTGAGTTAAAATTATTAAGCCTCTATTTTTAGGGGCTTTATTATTTTATCATAGGCATATCTTTTTCTTTTAATTCCGATAGATAATTTACTTATTTATTTTTTGACTGTAAATCACAAGAAAAACAGCCACTAAAACGATTAAAACACTTATCGCTACCTCGCTGTTTGGAATCTGGACGATATCTTGAATAAAAAAATTATAAAAGGTTTGAATTACTATAGTTATCAAAGAAATTATTAAAAGTAGATTAGCCCATTTTTTTCTAATTAACAAACCAATATTACCAATAGTTCCTGAAAAAACAGCTAAAGCAAAAGCACCTGTAACCCAAGACGGTCTTGTTTCAATATATAATTGCATATCGCCTGGTAAAGCTTTGAAAGCTTCATTTGACATATACACAAAACCTAAATAATTAATTACACCCACAATATTCCAAATTAAAGTTAAAGAACATATTATGTAAAAACTCTTTTTCATATCTAATAAATATTTATTCGTAAATATACTAAACCATAGGCATATCATATTCTGTCAATTCAGCAACTTCTAATCCACGTAAGTAGGTTAAACTAACAGTTTAAACTTGAATTTTAATCTAGTTTCATTCTAAAGTGTCTAAACATTACATTTGAATAAAACATAATTATGTCTGATAAACCTAAATGTGGATGTGGAAACACTCAAAATCCTGATGGATTTTGTGATGGTTCTCATAACAATCAAGTAGATTAAACCTGGGTTCTATTAATCGATAGAATGTAGTGGAGAAGATGGGACTCGAACCCACGACCTCTTGACTGCCAGTCAAGCGCTCTAGCCAGCTGAGCTACATCCCCATTAATTTCTTAATCTTTTCAATTTTCTCTGAATTTTTTTTATTGCGTTTTGAATTGTGTTTTCAGGCTCAATAATATTTTCAGCTCCCCAAAATTCAGAATCATTAAACCCCAACTTAGAATCTGTTAAAATTACAGATGGATTTAGAAATTCTTTTCTTTTGGGGTAATCTAAATTTATATTTTTTTTCCAATCAGTTATTACCATTTCAGAGGACAAAGAATACGTTGTATTAAAAATTTTTTTATTCCAATTTACTTTAAAATCTAAAGATAAGTTACTGTAGTTATAATACCATTTACCATCTTTTTCTGTGTAATCAACTCTAAAGTTTGCCTTTGTAGGCCAAACATCAGCTTTTTTAGGTTTTTTGGCTACAAAAAGTTTAGAAGATTTTTCTCTGTTGCTAACATTTAGAGAATAATTAGCGGATAGCAATACTTTATTTTTTCCATCAATAAATAGCTCACCAAAAAACAAAGGTTCATCTAAATCTTCTTTTTGTTTGAATTTAATTACAAACACTGGAGTTTTATTAATCTCAGACGTTCTATGAACCCAGAAAGTATAATTAGAAACATAAAAAAGAGGGATAAAATAGTTAGGGTATTTAATAATATCTTGAAAAAGTGTATTGTATGGGCCGCCTGAAAGTTTCAATGCAACCGTATCTAATCTTGAATAGTCAGTATCTTTTCTAATTTTAAGGACTTTTATCACTTCTTTTTTTTGGTATTTCTCGTATGGAGATTTATAAATATCAATTACAGCCTCAGAGAGAGAAACATTTTTTCTCTTTTTTTTAATTGTTTCTCTGTAAAAAGCAGTCATGACGTTGTGATTATTTAAATAATTGTCTCCATAGTTTCTTAAAGTTTCTTCTACTAATTGTTTAACATTTTTTGGAATAGCAATTATGGTTTCACTAAGAGGAGACACAAACACATCAAGTGAAATAGGCTTGTCTAATTTTTCATAAGAGTTAAGATTTATTATTTTAGTTTTAAACCCAATAAATGAAATTTTAATTTTTTTTGATTTGTAAGAATCAGGAATTTTTAAACTAAAATTTCCATCACTATTGCTAATTGTGCTAATGTTAGAGTCTATTAAGTTAATATTTGCAAAAATAAGCGGTTCCTTATTTTCAGAGTTAATTACTGTCCCTTTGAATTCTAAATACTTTAAATTATCTATTTCAATGTTTTGTGCATTGTGGATATTGTATGTCAGCAAAACAATAAGAGTTGTAAGATAATTTCTAACAATTTTCATTTCTTAAATATAATTAAAATCCTATTTGCCAATTTAATAATTGTATTTTAGACTTATATGGCTAGATCAATTACAAAAAATAATTTTTTTTTTTAATACTATTAATTCTTTCGGGTGAATTTATCTATTTTCTTCCCTATGTTTTGTCAAGAGTTTTTAGGCCAACATTCTTAGATGTTTTTCAATTAAATAACTTTCAGTTGGGGAGTTTATTTTCAGTTTATGATATTGTTGCCTTATTATCCTACGTTTACGGAGGGATTATTACTGATAAATTTTCACCTAGAAAACTAATGTCATCTGCCCTTTTTTTAACAGCTCTTGGTGGGATTGTTCTATCTACTTATCCCTCTTTCACTACTCTAAAAATTTTATATGGATACTGGGGATTTACAAGTGTTTTCTTGTTTTGGGGAGCTATGATTAAAGCAACAAGAGTATGGGGTGGAGACAATAATCAAGGAAAAGCTTTTGGATTTTTGGATGGCGGAAGAGGTATTGTAGCTGCATGTATGGGAAGTATTGGAGTATTTATTTTCTCAATAATATTAACAACAGAAATAGAGTCATCAACAGTAATTGAACGTCAAGAAGCATTCAAATATGTTATCCTATTCTCATCTTTTATGGTTGCTTTTATTGGACTTTTAGTTTGGATTTTTTAAGTGATAATAATAAAGAGCAAGAATATAGTTCTAAAAATCAGAATTCATTAACTAACATAAAACACACCAAATAAACATATTTATTATCTTTAAAACTTATTCTATTAGTTATGAAAATATTACAAGAATTTAAGGAGTTTGCCGTAAAAGGAAATATGATGGATATGGCAATAGGAATTATAATTGGTGCGTCATTTAATCAGGTAATCGATGTTTTAGTTAAACAAGTATTGCTTCCGCCATTATCTTTATTGTCGGATGGGATAAATTTAGATAATAAGAAATTTATTTTGAGAGAAACTCAAACCAATACTTTAGGTGAGGTTTCAGTCCAAGAAGTTGCAATTAGCTATGGACAATTCATAGAAACATTTCTAGATTTTTTAATAGTTGGTTTTACAATTTTTATGGTCGTTAAATTTATTAATAGGCTTAATAAAAAAGCTGAAGATCCTTCAGATAAAACCATTTCAACCCCTAAAAATATTCAGTTATTAATGGATATGAATGAACTACTTAAAGAGCAGAACAAAATATTAAAACAGAAAAAATAAATTACTTGATTATAGACTCGTAAACTAGAGCTCTAAATTTATCAGCTAGCTTTAGTTTATAAGTTTCAAACGATTGAGTCATATATATAAAAACCATGTTCTCTTTTGGATCTACTCTAAAATAGGTTCCAAACATTCCACCCCATCCAAAAGTTCCTTTAGAGCCAAACTTAGTTCCATCTTCTTTAACAACCTCAAAACCAAGTCCAAATCCTTTCTTTTTACCAAAAGCTAATTTTTTATACTTAAGCCCTAAAGAGTGGTCTTCTTTCATTAAATCAAGAGTTTCTTTTTTGACAATCTGTTTTTCTTTATAAAGGCCATTGTTTAACAGCATAAAAGAAAACTTTAAATAATCATCAGTTGTTGAAAGCAGACCTCCAGATCCATTTAAGAGAATTACCTTGTCTTTAAATGGCGTATTAGTTTTATTGTCAAATGAAACAAGCTCCTTATTTTCATCAACGACATAGAGAGTTGTAAGTCTATCTAATTTGCTGTTAGGAAGTTCAAAAAAGGTATCGTTCATTTCAAGTGGGTCAAAAATTCTACTTTTTAAGAAAACATCTAATTTTTCTTGAGACAATACTTCAATTAAATAACCGCATATATCAGTTGCATAACTGTACCACCACGTTGTGCCTGGCTCAAATTTTAACGGAGATTTGATACTTTCTTTTGTGTATTCTTCTAGTGATAAATCAATTACTTTTCTGTAGTCATCGGGCCCCTTAAAATTTAATCCAGCAGAATGTCTTAGTAAATCAATTATTTTAACATGATTTTTTACAGGCTTATTTTTTTTTCTTTTTTTAACGGTGAGATTTTTAAACTCAGGAATGTATTTATAGACAGGGTCATTTAACTTAAATTTACCTTCTTCGTAAAGCATCATCAGAGCAACCGAAACTATAGGTTTTGTCATGGATGCAATTCTAAAAATATCGTCACTTTCAAGGGCATCTTTTTCAGAAATATCTGAATTACCATAACTATCAAAGTGTATAAGTTTTCCATTTCTAATTATGGCAGTTTGTATAGCTGAAATATCATTATTATCAACAAAAGAGTGCATTTCAGCATTTAATATTTCTAATTTTTCTTTAGAAAACCCCTCCAGCTCAGGCGATGAAGTTTCAAAAACTGATTGAGCATTTAGTAGAAATCCAAAAAGAAATAGAATTGTTTTTAAAGACAATTTTAAAGAGTTTTTATATAACAAAATGGAGGGTTTTAATTTCTTTAAAAATTATGAAAAAAAAATGAAACGATTTCAATATTTTATATAAATTTGCCGGAATTTTTTAAATAAAATATTAAAGATGAAAAGACAAGATAACGGAAACGAACATTTAAATTTGATTAGAAACGAATTTAATGGTAGAGTTGAAATGAAATCTTATTTAGGTCGTACAAAAAGAATTGCTTGGTCTGGAAACAGAAGATATAGAACCATCTAATTTTTAGTTAACCAGCTTTTTGGAATTCGCACAAATACATTTTTTGTGTAGTTGTCTTTTTCAAAAAAAACTCCAATATCACCATTTTTTAGTTTTGTTATTGAAGAATAAGCTGATTCTCCTGCATATATTGTTTGATTTTTAGCCCAAGTTTTACCCTGGTCTTTACTTATACTTAAGCTAAGATTTTTTCTATATTTAGAGTCAAAGGCATTAGTAAACAGCAACAATTCATCATAATTTACCAGACTTGCATTGCAACCTGGATCTTGAAGATCTTTGTTTTTATAAGTAGCCCAAGTTTGTCCATTATCCTTTGAAATGTGAGAATATCTACTATCATTAGAGTTAACTCTTGAGTTTACCAACCAATTACCGTTTGAAAGTTCAACTATTTTAGATTCATCTCCGGGGCTAATAGGTGTGTCAATTAAAAACCAAGATTTTCCATGGTCTTTACTGCCAAAAACATGAGTTCCCTTGTTTAAATTCACTAAACAATGCAGTAAAGTTCCGTCTTTGGTCTGAATACCACGTCCAGATGTGATAAACATAAAATCTTTTTCCCAACCTTTCTTAATTATATCATTAGTTATCTCTACTGGTTCTGACCAATTTTCTCCGTGATCTGAACTTTTGATAATCATGAAACGATAAATATCTTTTGCATTATCAAGGTCCATATAATTAAAAAACAGAAAAATTTCATTGGTTTTTTTATCTACAATCATTGATGGATCAGAGGCAGACCTTCCTAAAGGGTAATCAACTATTTTTTCAATTTTTGTCCAAGTTTTCCCATCATCAAAACTTTTTCTTATTACAATATTTATATCTCGATTCCATTTTAAATCTCCACAAGAATTATTTCTTTCATCAATTGCAGCTATTAATGTTCCATTTGTAGTAGTCACTAATGATGGAATTCTATAACAAAACACTTCGTTATTCATTGAAGTATCGAAGAGATCTACATATTCAAAGTTTTGAGAATAAAAACTGAAGGTGGTAAAGACTAAAAAATATTTAATTAGTATTCTCATTTTAATTTATTTTCAGTTATAATATTAATCAATTTACTCCGCACATTATCATCATAAAAAGATTCGTTAAGCCTAGTTGGATAAACCCTATTGGTTAAAAAAACAATTGTTAATTGTTTTTCAGGATCTACCCAAAACATTGTTCCTGTGAATCCAGTATGTCCATAAGTTTTTGTTGAGAAATTTTCATTTGGATAGGTTCCATATTCTTTTTTTGGATAGGGTTTGTCAAAACCAAGCCCTCTTCTAATTGATGTATTTTCATATGCATAAGACGTAAATCTATTGATGGTATTTGGTTTAAAAGCTGAACTACCAGGATCTAAGTCAGTTAACAAAACTCCAATACTTTCCGCATTTCCAAAAAGTCCAGCATTACCAGAAATTCCTCCCATAAAACTTGCCGCTTCGTCATGGACAAATCCATGAACTAATGTTTGTCTGAAAATTGAATCATATTCTGTTGGGACAATAAACTCTTTATTGAAATTTTTTGTGGGATTAAAAAGAAGGGTAATATTTTTATCCTTCAAAATTTTTTCATTAAAAAATCTATCAAACTTTAAGCCTGAAATTTTATTAACAAGAGAGGGAACATAAAAGAAAAATAATCCAGAATAATTATAATTTTTTTTAGAATTAACCTTTGAATTTTTAATTCTTTTAAAAACTTTTTTTAAATGGGTGTTCTTTAAAAATAATTCTTCATTTATTTGAGTTGAAAATCTTTTACTTTTAACATCTCTAACTATAGATCTTTTTATTTTTCCATTTCTTTTTTTAATGAAATTTTGATGGCTGATGTATGGAATCCACCCACTTGTATGGCTTAAACTTTCATAAAGTGTAGTATTTTTTTTATTGGACTTTTCCAATTCTTTAAAGTAAAAGGATAATTTTTCGTTTAAATCTAATTGACCATCATCGTATAATCTCATTATTGAAAATGTAGATGCTAATACTTTTGTTAATGAAGCAAGGTCATAAAGGTGAGTGTTTTTTACAGTAATTATTGAATCATAAGTATGGAAACCGTAAGATCTATTTATTATTACAGAATCTTTAATTTTTACGTAGAGTTGAGCTCCTGGAAAATTTTTATTTTGTATACTAGTTTTTATTAAACTATCAATTTTTGTGTTTAATTCAATTTGTGCACTAGATTGAGTGTAAATTAAAAAAAATAGTGTAATAATCTTATATTTCAGTAATTTCTGGTACAATTGTTTCTTGATCTTTTGTTGAATTTTTAATTTTAACTAATTCTTCCCAAAGTGATATGATTTCATCTTTATACAATGGATTATTAAATTCATTTTTTAACTCTAAAGGGTCTTTTTCCAGATCGTAAAATTCCCAAGCCTTAGCTGTTTTTGAAATGCTAGTATTATTTTTACCTAAACCTTCACCATAAAAATAAATTAACTTTCTTTTGTTGCTTCTTATTCCTAAATGAGCAGGTCTAACAGGGCTATGTTCCCAATATCTATAATAAATAAATTCTCTTGATTGATATGGTTTGGATTCTATAGCATTCTTAAAGCTTTTTCCTTGAAATGATTTAGGAGATGAAATTCCCGCATAATCTAGAATTAATGAGGGTATGTCTATATTTAAGATAAGGTCATCAATTCTTTTAGACTTAGGGATTGATCTAGGATAGCTGATCACAAAAGGCATTCTTGAAGATTCTTCATACATCATTCTTTTGTCAAAAAAACCATGCTCGCCCAAAAAATAACCTTGATCTGATGTGTAAATAATAATTGTATTTTCTATTTGGTTTGTTTCTTTTAGATAGCTTATGATCTTTTCAAGGTTATCGTCTATTGATGCGGCACATCTTAAAAAGTCTTTTACAAATTTTTGGTAAGAAACAGATCGTATTTGTTTTTTTGATAGACCGTCAACTGAAAAGGGCATGCCAGGATATTTTACATCTGTATCGTAGTTTTCTTTTTTAGAAAAATTTAGCCATCTATTTGTAAGAATCTCTAACTGCTGACCACTAAAACTTCTTCCAGATTTAGATGGTAAAAAATCATAAAGAGATTCAGGCTCAGGGATAGATGTGTTTTTTAAGAATTCATTATGTCTTTCGGGATAATCAAAAGGTTCATGAGTTGCTTTAAAATGAGTCATTAAAAAAAAAGGCTTTTTTGACTTTCTTTTTTTTAGCCATTCAATTGATGAGTCTCCAATTACATCCGCTGAAAAACCAGGCTCTTGTTTTCCTCCTTTATATCCATCTTCCCAATTTTCCTTTGTTTTAAAAACAGGATTATTGTATTTGCCTTGACCTGGCAGTACTTTATAAAAATCAAATCCGGAGGGTTCCTTTTTTAAATGCCATTTACCAACTATGGCTGTTTGATATCCATTATTTTTTAGAATTTTAGCAACATTTAGACTGTCAGGATTCAAGTTATCTGCCAAAGTATATACTCCATTTAAGTGACTGTATTGTCCAGTTAAAATTGAAGCCCTACTAGGAACACATATTGAATTCGTACAGAACATGTTATTTAAAACCGTTCCATTATCTGCTAGATATTTAATCCCATTATTTTTCACATACTCATCTAATACTCCGTTGTAAATACCCCAAGCTTGTGACGTATGATCATCGGCCATAATAAATAGGATGTTGGGCGGGGATTTATCTTGTTGTAAATTACATGAGCTAAATACAAATAAGGCTATCAAAAAGTTTGGAAAATTTTTAAAAGACTTAATAAATGTATGAAACATGAAAAAATTGAGTAATAAATATTTAATTTAGGAAAAAAAATTGATCCGCTTTTTAAATGAATAATTTTAAACTTTTTTTTATTGTTTTTTTATTTGGATCTAACCATATATTATCACAAGTCATGGAAAATAAATTAGTAAATGAAAAAAGCTTGTATTTAAAGCAACATGCTACTAATCCTGTAGATTGGTTTCCTTGGAGTGATGAAGCTCTTGAAACTGCCCAAAAATTTGATAAGCTACTTTTAATTAGCGTTGGTTATTCGTCCTGTCACTGGTGCCATGTAATGGAAGAGGAAAGTTTTACTGATGATGAAGTAGCTAATGTAATGAACGGTAATTTTATAAATATTAAGGTTGACAGAGAAGAAAGGCCTGACTTGGATGAAATTTATATGAAAGCTTTAGTTCTTATGACTGGAAGTGGAGGATGGCCGATGAATATAATCGCACTCCCTGATGGAACTCCAATTTGGGGAGGAACATATGTGCCTAAAAATCAATGGATTCAGGTCTTAAATCAAGTAAGTGGATTTTATAATACTAGAAAAGAAGATGTCTTAGAATATGCTAAAAGTGTTAAAGAAGGTGTTCAAAAGGAAGGTCTTATAAAGGTAGCCCCACGAGATAATGTTTATAACTCAGAGCTTCAAATTGATTTGGCTAAAAAAGCATTTAAATACGCTGATAAAGTTAATGGAGGAATTGGCTCAGGACAAAAATTTCCACTACCATCCATGTTAAACTTTTTCATGAGATATTCAAACGAATACAAGAGTAAAGAAATGAAAGAATTTGTTTTCAACTCTTTAATCCAAATTTCAAGAGGAGGTATTAATGATAGAATTGATGGAGGTTTCCATAGATATACAGTTGATAATTCTTGGCATATTCCTCATTTTGAAAAAATGCTTTATGATAATGCTCAGCTTTTAAGTGTTTATTCTAATGGGTATAAATTGTTTAAAGAGAACCGCTTTTTAAAAGAACTACATAATATTTATAATTTTTTGGATTCAAAAATGACAGGAGATAATGGTCTAATTTTCTCTAGTATTTCTGCTGACACAAATTATAGTGATGGTACTAAAAGTGAGGGTGATTTTTACATTTGGAAAGCAGATGAACTTAAAAACATTTTAAAAAAAGATTTTGATTGGGTGTCAGAATATTATAACATAAACCAAAAAGGTTATTGGGAAAAAGACAACTATGTTTTTTATCAAACGATTTCTGATACTGAGTTTGCCTCAAAATTGGGAATTAGTTTAACTGAATTTGAAAAAAAACTTTCTAAAGTTAATTTATCCATTAGAAAAGAAAGAGAAAAAAGAGTTCATCCAATTATAGACAATAAAATTATATTTTCTTGGAATGCACTTACTATTAGAGGGTTAGTGGATAGTTACAAGATTACTAAGGATCAAAAGTTTTTAACTAAAGCTTTAGTAATTAATAATTCTTTAGTTAAACACATGATTAATAAAAATATTATCCAGCACACTAACAGCAATTTTTCTTCTGTTTTATTTTTAGAAGATTACAGTTATTACATTGATGCGTTAATTGGTCTTTATGAAGTCACTTTCGATCAAAAGTTTTTAAATTTCGCTGATCAATTGACTTTGTTTACTAATGAGAAGTTTAAAGAATCGAGCGGGTTCTACAGATTCTCAACTAATCAACAGACTCTTTTTGCAGACTCACTTATTGATCTGGTTGATGGAGTCACACCATCAGCAAATTCAATTATGAATTTCAATCTATTTAGATTAGGACATTATTATGGAAATAAAGAATATCTATTACAATCTAAAATGATGATTGATAATATTATTGATAATCTTAATGAGAGAGTAACGGATCATTTATTGTGGTTAAACAATTCTCATAATTATTCTCAGAAATTTTACGAACTGGCTATTAGTGGGAAAAATGCAACTTCAAAAGCTAACGAGCTTATGGAAAAATATTTGCCCAATGCTTTAATAGCAGCTTCAAACACAAAATCTGATCTTTATCTGTTAAAAGACAGATATTTTGATGATGAAACATACATATATGTGTGTGTAGATAATACTTGTAAATTTCCCGTTACAACTGCTCCAGAAGCAATAAAATTAATGAGTGACTAATTGAAATTTACAACCAAATTTTTAAATGATTCTTTATAGCTTCCTCCAATTTTATATGAAGTTTTATTTATATAGGCATTACTTCCATCAATAACATCAATTTTATTAATTGCTACTGTTGTAGAACGATGAATTCTAATAAACTTATTTCTAGGAAGAGATTCTGTAAATGATGTTAATGTAGTGTGAATTATAAAGTTTTTATTTTTTGTAACAATTTTAATGTAATCTTTAAGACTTTCAATAACTAATATGTCATCGAAATTTATTTTTACATTTAATTTATTGACTCTAACAAACACAAAATCAAGGTCTAAACTTTTTTCACTTCTTAGTCTTGTAATTGTTTTGTAAGCCTTATTAACCGCAATATCAAATCTTTCAAATGGAATAGGCTTCATTAAATAATCAACAACATTTAAATCGTATCCATCAAGAGCATAGTCGGAGTGGGCACTAGTGATAATTGTTTTTGGAGGATTTTCTAATTTTTTTAAAAAACTAATGCCATCAATAAAAGGCATATTAATATCTAATAACATTAATTCCACTTTTTCTTTTTTTAAAATACCCATTGCATCATTAGCGTTTGGGAAGGTTCCAATACAATTCAAGAAATCTATTTTTTTGATGAAATTTTCGATTACTTTAATCGCCAAAGGCTCATCGTCTAGAATGATACAGTTGATCATAGTTTAATTTTAAGATGTGCAATATATTTATTTTTTTCCTTAATTGTTTTCAAATTGTAATATTCTGGCCCATAATTAATTTCAAGTCTTTTCTTAAGGTTTGTAAGTCCAATTCCTCCAATTTGTTCTTTAATTTTTTTAGTGGGTTTTTGAAAAGAATTTTCAACTTTAAAATCTAAATAACTTTTAGAGGTTATTAAATTAATATTTATGTATGGATTTTTCTTTGAATTTCTTGCCCCATGTTTAAAGGCATTCTCAACAAGAGGAATTAACATGAGAGGCTTAATCATTGTTTTTTTTGTATTTCCTTTAATATTAAAATTAACTTTTAAAGTTTCATCATATCTCAATTTTTCAATTTCAATATAGTCTTTAATATGTGAAATTTCATTTTCTAAAATTTGGAACTCTTTACCAGTTTCATATAAAAAGTATTTCATTAAATCTGAAAGCTTTAAAATTAAATCAGGAGCCTTATCTGATTTGTCAATAGTTAACGAATAAAGGTTATTTAATGTATTGAAAAAAAAGTGGGGTTGAATTTGAGATCTTAAATACTTTAATTCATTCTCTAAAAGCACTTCATTAGTTTCATTTAGATATTCCTTTTGTTTGATCCAGTCAATTGCCAATTTAATAGCTGTAACAAATGAGACAACATAAACTTCTCCAAGAATTACACTTGTAGCATATTGAAAGTCAATATTCGATGTTATTCCAGCATATTCTGGCATAACATCTCCACTTGTAAAATAATAAGTTAATTGAAATTTTAAGACTAGAGTAAGACCCAAACTAATAAAGAGAAGGGTAAAGCATTCGATAATTTTACCATTGAAAAGCTTTGGAAGTAAATAAAAAATAAAAAGATAAGATAGCGCAATATGAAATGGGAATTCAATGATATTTGATTTAAAAGAATACGTGTAATCTGAATAAAAACTTCCCCAACGTATTGTATTAAATGAAAAATAGCCTAGCCAAAAAAAAACTTGAGTAGAAATTGGAATAGAACTAATCTTATTATATGTTGGGTTGGTGAATAAGGCTCTTTTACTAATCTTCATTTTTTAAACTATAAATTTTGACGCATTAACTATAAATTAAGTTATGTCATATAAATCTTTATGATTTTTATTTATAAATCACTAATTTAAAAAATGAATTTTTAAAAATTCTATTAAAACAATGAAATTTACTAGCCCTAATTTTTTTATAATACTTTTCATTCTCATTTTATTTTCATCTTGTAAAAAAGATGAAACAGTTAACTTACCAAACGTAATATTTGTTTTAACCGATGATTTAGGATTTGCTGACTTAAGTTCTTATGGCTCCAAAATGATTAGTACACCAAACTTAGATTCAATGGCGAGTGAAGGAGCTTTATTGACCTCTTATTATTCAACCCAAGCGGTTTGTTCCGCTTCAAGGGCATCTATATTAACTGGGAGCTATCCAAACAGAATTGGTTTCAGCGGGGCTCTAGGACCAAATTCTAAAAAAGGAATTAATCCTAATGAATTTTTAATGTCAGAGATGTTTAAACAAAAAGGGTATAACACTGCCATCTATGGAAAATGGCATTTAGGGGACAATGCAAAGTTTTTACCAACAAACCATGGCTTTGATGATTTTTTTGGAATACTATATTCAAATGATATGTGGCCTTTTCATGCAGAATATCCTAACAGCTACCCTGATTTGATGCTATATGATTACGATAAGCCAGTTGAGGTTTTAACAGATCAATCTGATTTAACCATGGAATTAACAAGAAAAAGTATTTCTTTTATTGAAGAAAATAAAGAAACTCCTTTCTTTTTATATTTAGCTCATCCTCAGCCCCATGTTCCGTTGTTTGCATCATCAAAATTTAACGGGAGGTCTGATCATGGCCTTTATTCCGATGTTATTGAAGAGATAGATCACTCCATGGGTTTAATAATGAATACTTTAAAGGAGAATAATCTTGAAAAAAATACAATTGTTGTTTTTACCTCTGATAATGGCCCTTGGCTTTCTTATGGCGAACATGCAGGCTCTACGGGAATTTATAGAGAAGGTAAAGGAACTACATGGGAAGGTGGACAGAGAGTGCCTTGTATTGTTTGGTATCCTAACGAAATTAAATCCAACATAAAAATTTCAACACCACTCATGGGAATTGACTGGTTACCCACTTTTGCCAATGTAACGAAAGCAAATCTTTCAAAAAATAAAATTGATGGCAAAAATATATGGGATATTTTAACAAGTAAAACAGAAAAAGACCCACATGAAGCGCTCTTTTTCTATTATCACAGAAATAGTTTACACGCTGTTAGATATGGGGATTATAAAATGTATTTTCCTCACAGATATAGAACATTAAATGGAAGAGAGGGGAGAGATGATGGGGTACCTATTAAATACGAATATGTTGATCTTAAAAATAATGAGCTTTATAATTTAAAGACAGACCCTTCAGAATCTACAAACATAATTGAGGACTTCCCTGAGATAGTTAAACAAATTCAGCATCTTGCAAATAAAAAAAGACAAGAAATTGGAGATGATTTATTTGGAATTACAGGAAATGAAATAAGAGAAGTGGGATTGATTGATTAAATTATTTTTATGGACAATAGAAGAAACTTTATAAAAAAAACTACTCTTGGAACACTTGGGGTTTCATCAATTCTTGGCTGTGAAAATCAGTCTAAAACAATTGTAAAGCCTGTTTATCCAAGAATAATTTCAACTTGGAATCATGGCCTTGAAGCAAACCAAAAGGCTTGGGATGTTTTAAAAAATGGAAAAGGTGGATTGTCAGCTGTTGAAGAGGGCGTAAAGGTTTCTGAAGCAGATCCAAAAATAAGATCAGTAGGTCTTGGAGGTTATCCAGATAGAGATGGGATTGTAACCTTGGATGCATGTATTATGGACAAGAATAGTAATTGTGGATCAGTAAGTTTTTTACAAAACATTAAACATCCTATCTCTGTTGCAAGACATGTTATGGAAGACACGCCACATGTTATGCTTTCAGGAAAAGGAGCTTTAGATTTTGCAATTTCAAAAGGATTTGTCCAAGAAAATTTACTAACAGAGGCATCAAAAAAGGATTGGATAAAGTGGAAAGAACAGTCAAATTATAAACCTGTAATTAACATTGAAAACCATGATACAATAAGCATGCTTTTAATTGATGAGAATGGTGATCTTTTTGGAGCTTGCACCACTAGTGGCGCAGCATGGAAAATGCATGGAAGAGTTGGGGATTCTCCAATTATTGGAGCAGGATTGTTTTTAGACAATGAAGTGGGTGCAGCAGCAGCTACTGGGCTGGGAGAAGCTATCATAAAAACATCTGGAAGCGCCATGGTTGTTGAACTTATGAGACAAGGCTATTCACCAATGGAGGCTTGTAAAACAATCGTTGAAAGAATTTCAAAATTACACAAAAACAGGCCAGAGTGGGATTATTTACAGGTAGGTTTTATTGCTTTAAATAAAAATGGTGAGTATGCTGGATACAGTTTGAGAAAAGGGTTTAATTACTCTTTATATGATGAAAAAAACAAGGATTTATTGATTGATGCTAAATATGAATTAGGTTAATGGAAGTTTTAGAATATTTAGGAAGGTTTCATCCGGTAGTTTTACATCTACCCATAGGAGCTCTATATCTTACGTTTTGTTTAGTGTTATTGGAAAAGTTTTTTAATACTAAATACACTATACCTATTAGATTTGGGTTATTGTTTTCATTTACTTTTTCTGTTTTAAGCGCTGTCTTAGGATATTTCCTTTATATAGGCGATGATTTTTCTGGAGACTTAATTGACAGACACATGTGGCTTGGAATATCTACAACTCTTTTTATTGGGGGACTGCTGTGGATTCATAAAACCTCAAAATATTTAAATTATTTTGCTCCTTCATTTGTAGTTACTATTATTTTATTGTCAATCACTGGTCATTTTGGGGGACAAATTACACACGGAAGTGAGTATTTAAAATTGCCTGACTTTAGTCAAACAACAAAGTTAGCAAGCGCGGATAGTATTGCTTTATACAAGACAGTAGTAATGCCAATTTTAGACAATAAGTGTGTCAAATGTCATAACCAAAATAAATCTAAGGGAGATTTAATGATGAATTCTAAAGAGGCGATTTTGAAAGGTGGTGAATCAGGCGCAATACTTGTTTCTTTTGATGCAAGCTCAAGTCATTTATACAATTACCCAAACCTACCAATTGATGATAAGATGCATATGCCACCTGAGGGTAATGTGCAATTAACTGAAAATGAAATTGAAATTCTAAAAATTTGGATTGATAAGGGAGCTAATTTTGAAGAATATTCTTCTTTGGAAAGTTTTGATGAAGATCAGAGGGAAGTTGTTATGTCGTTTATCCCAGCTGATTTGCCAATAGTAGATCCGCCAAGAAAAAAAGATTTAGAGAGTCTACTGGATTTAAATTTTAGACTTGAAAGAAATAGTATTACTAATAACTATGTAGAAGCTAAGTTTTTAGGAAAAACTTTAAAATCAAAGCACCTAAATGCCTTGTTGAAAATAAAGGACCAATTGATTAAGCTAGATCTTAGTAACTCTAATTTGAATGATAATTTAA
>Ga0222715_10002211_pt1 | contig 17961 bp, 21 predicted proteins | sample C33_9DmetaG_FD_165056 | JGI IMG/M metagenome (GOLD analysis project Ga0222715, IMG submission 165056) | Estuarine water microbial communities from San Francisco Bay, California, United States - C33_9D | ecosystem: Environmental > Aquatic > Marine > Unclassified | place: USA: California... | reverse complement strand
GGCATTGCCCACTTTTTCTCTTGACATTTGCTGTGATTCTATGTACAATTAAAATATACAGTTAACACATACCAGGAGTATCTATGTCAACATTTGAACCCAAAGATTTGTCTACTGAAGAACTTGCTGCAATGCGTACTGAGGTTGAGGAGAAGATCACTGTCGCTCGCATCGGTATGCTACTCCGCCATCCATTCTTTGGCAACATGGCTACACGCCTCAAAATTGAGAACTGCGATGACTGGTGCCCAACCGCTGCTACAGACGGCCGTCACTTATATTACAACACTCAATTCTTTAATATTCTTTCTGAAAAACAAATTGAGTTTGTTATTGCTCATGAGATTATGCATTGTGTCTACGATCATATTTCCCGTCGTGATGATCGTGACCCACGCCTTTACAACATCGCCTCTGATTATATTGTTAATAACTTGCTTATACGTGATGGCATCGGCGAGAAAGTTAATCAAATTCCTATATTCCAAGATTTCAAATATGACGGCTGGTCGTCAGAAGAAGTATATGATGATCTGAAGCAGCAAGAAGATGAGAACGGAGAAGGCTCTGCCGGTGATGGCAAGGGCGAGCTGCTAGACGACCACGTAGACTGGACTAGCCAGCCCGAAGATGGCAAGGATGCTAGTGATACCCGCAAAGGCCAATCGCCCGGTAGTGACGGAAATAAAGCTTCAAAACGCCCTGTTATGTCCGACGAGGAGATGAAGGCTATCAAAGATGAGATCAAAGAATCAATGATTCAGGCTGCTCAGGCTGCTGGTGCTGGTAACGTGCCAGGCGAGATTGCTCGTATGATTCAGGAGCTGACTGAGCCTAAAATGAATTGGCGTGAGATTATTCAAACACAAATCCAGTCAACTATTCGTGCTGATTATACATTTGCTCGTCCGTCACGCAAGGCATGGCATACCTCTGCTATATTGCCAGGTATGAACTTTGACGAGACAATTGACGTATGTGTTGCGCTTGACATGTCTGGCTCAATTGGCGGAGAGCAAGCTCGTGATATGCTGTCTGAGCTACAAGGCATCATGCAACAATATCAAGATTACAAAATCAAAGTATGGTGCTTTGATACTCGTGTATACAACGAAGCTGAGTTTACATCAGACAACGGGGAAGATGCTACTACATATGAACCAGTAGGCGGCGGTGGTACTGACTTTGACTGTAACTGGACCTACATGAAGGAGAATGATATTCAACCTAAGAAGTTTATTATGTTTACTGATGGCTATCCTTGGGCATCGTGGGGTGATGAAGACTACTGCGATACTATCTTTGTCATTCATTCACATCATGACAAATCACTTCAAGCTCCATTTGGGTTTACTACACATTATGAAGAAAATTAAAAAACCAAATCATTTAGATTTCTGCGGGGCTAGAACCACATTTAGTCCCCCAGAACATTTTACATACATAAATATCCCAGCTAGATATAATTTTACTGAGTCTTTTGATAAATGGATTAAACAACATTTAAAAGGACGTTATTACATTGGCAGAATTATATCACTAGATAACGATAACAATATAGAGGAACGATTAAAAATAGGGTTTGAAGAGCCTAAAGAATTATCGTATTTCACATTGGCGTGTCCTCTATTACAATATCATTAAATAAAATTGTCATATAACAAAGGAGTAATAAATGGCAGAACAAGCAACATTTTTTAATGCACAATCCGCGGCTCCAACTGTAGCCCCAGAAACAACTCAATTCATCGGTGCTCCACAAGCCGCACCTACAGCAGCGCCAGCAGCGCCTACAGCAGCGCCTACAGCAGAAGCGCCAGCAGCACCAGCACCTGAACAAGAGGCTGCTAGTGACGAAAATGTAGAGCTTACAGTAAATGATCTTGCTGCTATTAAGCAGATTATTGACGTAGCTTCTGCTCGTGGTGCATTCCGTCCAGCTGAGATGGTGAGCATTGGAACTATCTATAATCGCTTAGACAAGTTCTTGAGTGTAGTGGCCGCACAACAGAAAACCGACCAGGCGAATGCTTAAACATATTGGTCGTGTAAAAAAGAATCAGCGAAAAGTAGTTGTCGCATTTAAGACTCTACCCGATGAGCCCGAATCATGTTTAGTAGTTGCTACTGAAAATCTATCATCAGAAGATCATGATTCTCTCATTCGTTTAGTAGAGTCTAACTCTGGCCAGACAGCAGACGAATTCGCAGATGTAATGGCAAGATCAACTCTAAGTGACGGTAGCAATATGTTATCACGTTTCCATGCCACTGGTAAACTTGTTAAATTTGGTACCACAGCTATTGAGATGACTCCTGATACTAACAATAGTATTAACCTAGCTGAGCTGAATGAACTTATAGCTCAACAGCGAGGAATAGGATTAACTGATCTTGCTGTACAGGATGGATCAAAGGCTGAAACACCCGCTGTAGAAGCAAATAAAGAGCCTACAGCACCGGATAATCCTGCTCCAACACCGTTATCCGCATCATCCAACGATGTGTTGACAGACGAGCAAATCGCAGGGAATTTACGGTCACAAGCTGACGCTATGTTTAAAGAGGCAAAGCGGCTGCGAGAAGAAGCGGAGGCACTGCATCCTACAAAAAAGTCGCGAGCAAAAAAGGCAAGTGGAGAAACATCTTAAAAGGCTTCCGCAAGACGTTATTGATCTTTGGCCAGAAGTCTTAAATGACGTTGAGTTAGAAGTATTGCCTATAAAGTATCTGTTAGAAGTCTCTATACATTTTAAATCTGGCAAGATTTGGAATGTTGATCTAACAGATACTCAAAATCAAGATGCCAAAGAATCATTACATACTCTTTTTGAAGAATATGAAAATGACATTGATCATCTTGATTTTAAATTAGACACAAATCAAATAAAGACCGATATTACTAAAAGAACTGCCTCCTTTATGAAAAAGAAAAAGTAATCTATATATTTGACTAAATATATAAAATACTTAAGGAGATTACGATATGGCACTTCGATTTCGCAGAGGGCTAGATATTGAAAGGCAGGCAGTTGTTTTTGTCGAAGGCGAACCTACCTATACTACAGACAACAAAGAATTTTTTATTGGCGATGGTGTAACACCTGGCGGTATCCAAATTGGTGGGATAAATGATCTTATCGATGATATCACTCCGCGATTAGGCGGCAATTTAGACCTGAACAATAATAATATTATTGGCTCAGGTGACATTGAAATTACTGGTAACTTAAAAATTACCGGCACAATTGATGTTGGTAAAATTGAAGCTGACTACACTGGATCATTGTTTGGCGATGACAGCACACTTATTGTGGATGCTATCAATCATCGTGTCTACGCTGATGTACTAGCAATGGACGGCGAGGTAATTGTTGATGCTACATCAAAAGAAGTAAATTTAAAATATACTAGTTTAGATTCACTAAGTGATGTAGAGTATACAAATCCTAGTGCAGGTGCTATATTAACATGGAACGGAACTGCTTTCTCTCTTGGTGCATTAGGTCAAATAGATGCAAATGGGCCACTAGAAAAACAGTTATTACAATATGACATGTCAATAGGCTGGGTAGCAAGCGATACTATTCAGATGGCAGATTCATCAGTATTATTAGATACAAGAACTGGAACAATTTTCTTAGATAATACACCATTAGATAGTCACGGCAATGTACTAAACCTTAATTTACAAATTGATGATGTACTAGCATGGGACGGAATTAGCTGGGTTAATAAGCAGCTCACAATTGAGAACGCTGACATCTCGCTTGAGTCGTTAGACGATACGGTGATAAACAGTTTATCACCCGGTGACGTGTTAGAATGGAATGGTACTTTTTGGACCAACACGGCACAAAACAATGCTGACATCTCGCTTGAGTCGTTAGACGATACAGTGATAGACAGTTTATCACTCGGTGACGTGCTAGAATGGAATGGTACTTTTTGGACCAACACGGCACAAAACAATGCTAATATCACCTTCTTAGATGATTTAGATGATGTAATACTTAATAGTGTCCAACTTGGTGATGTCCTTACATTTAATGGCGCAAACTGGGCTAGCTCTACTTTGCCAACTTCACCTCTAGACGAATTAGATGACGTTATCATCAGTGATCCCCTATTAGGGGATGTGTTAAAATGGGATGGCACTGCTTGGCATAATGTTGCCGATTTAAGTTTGTCTCTTAATGACCTACTTGATGTTAATATTCCGTCTGTAAATATTGGTGATGTATTACAGTTTGACGGAACGACTTTCAGTCCTGTAGAATTTAAACTACCTTCTATAGAGGATATCTTCATAGATACTCTAGAAGTTGGAGACATGTTACAATACGACGGTATTAATTGGCGGAACGTAGCATACGACCCTCCATCAGAACTTGCAACAATGTCAGATACCTATATTGATGATCCACAGGCAAACCAAATATTAACATATGATGGTTCAGGATGGGTTAATAAAAATTTAATTCCTAAAGGTGATCATTTTGCTGCTGATGGTACAGTATTAATCGACGGTACTGCTCAATCTTTATATGTTCAAAGCGTAGATGTTAAAGCAGCAGGTATTAGATTTAAAAATGTAAATGATAATCAATCTACACTTATTTTAAATGTTGGTAAAGCAAAAGCAGGAGTATACGGTTCTCAGAGAGAAAATACATCTGTAGATTTAACCACAGACGACTCCCCTAATGTTTTTTACATGTCAGGCTACCATGATAGCACTGGAGAAAAAATTGCCGGTGTAATTACTGGTACAAATAGGAAATTTCACTTTGGACATCATGTAAATGCTATTCCAGCAAACTCCAATAGTTTTGCTATTGATGCTAGTAAACTCGTCACAATATTTTCGTCTGCAACAGATATTAAATTTGGTGTTGGCACAGATACTCCAGCAGAATCATTAGATGTAACTGGAAATGCAATGGTGTCAGGATTTATGCAGTTTGGTTCCATGACAGCCGTAGAAAGAGATGCTTTAACAGCAACAAATGGAATGGTTATTTATAATAGCGATGCCGATAAATTCCAAGGCTACGCTGGCGGAGCATGGGTAGATTTACATTAATTTATATTTTCGTAATTTATAATCTGCACTAGAAACACAGGATTTAGTTGTACAAATTGTTAATTTGTTAAACAACTTAAATCCTGTTTCTATATGCCCCAACGGTTCATTATGGATAGTACGCTAGGTTAGATAGATTTATACTGATGATATGTTTAATTTGTAAGAATAATCATTGCAGGTAAATCTATATGCCTTGTAATTAAAGACATTTTTACTGTTACTATTTTTATAGTATAACTTTACCTGTTTATTATAATTTATAGCTTTAGGAACTTTGTTTTCCATATAAATTTTTCTCCAATCACAATCTGAAATTAATCTATCAAAATATCCGTGTTGAAATCCTCCGACTGGTCTGCAATTGAAATCCATGTTATAAATATTACCTTTTTTGTCAATAACAAATTGCCAAAATACAAGCCGATTAGTAATCTCTAAATAGCTACTTAACGCCTTTACATAAGATTTTAAATCAAAATCAAAACAAGGTGTTATACTGTACTCAGGATAAAAACCTCCATTATACACATCTTTTGTATAATTTAAGATATACCAATTCCTCTTTTTATCTATGTAAATATAAACAGCGATTGTACAATCAATATTGAGAAATTTCTGTGTAAAATAATTTTTGTTAGATAAAGAAGATACTTCGTTGTGATTGCAAATAAAAAAACCAGTGCCGCCACTAAACCCAGTATCTAATTTTACTATGACTTTTTCCCCATCAGTAGGTATTGTAGGAATATCTAATCTTTTACATACACGATCTTGTACTGATTTATATGAACAAAAATTCAAATCATCAAATGTTAAAATACCGCAATTGTAATAATCTACTAACTTTTTTTCTAGATTTAACCATTTATATTGATCTCTAAAATTAATTATTTTAGTTACATCAGGATGTTTTTTTATATAATATTCTAAATTAAAAAAATTATCGTATCCAATATATTTAATATTTTTAATTTTGTTAGACATGTTGACATTATCTAACACAGCATCGTATACAATAAACGGCATCCGTTTTTTAATCAAATAATCTACAATTGATTCATATTTTTCTCTACCACCAATAATTATTATCATCTAATTTTCCATTTTGGAATTTTAGAATCAGCAGACGATACGCATGAAGGCGTAGTACATAATGTTGGTTTAGAAAATAATTTGAATCCGGTTTTAATATTTCCTAATGGTTCATCATGGCATGAATAACTTCGTTTTATATTGCCATCGGGCTCTCTAATAATAATTCCTTGATACCCTGAGTTACACATCCATCCTTCAAATTTATTAAAATTAAAAGCATTAAATCGTTCTGCTTGATCCATATACCATTTTTTACCAGTTGAGTCTGTAAACTCAACTTGAAATGACGCAGGCACTGTTTCATTTTCAAACTCTGTTTTCTGCAATTCAGTTTTTGCTTTAGGCCTACTTGCCCATTGTCGTTTTGTTTCAGTATAAAACCGCTGTGGCATACCATTATATAATTTGTGTAATTGCTCTTCTGTATAGCCATCTACAACGCGAGATGCTGTTGGGTCTGATTGTGGCTTTAGAGTAACATTGATACCACGCTCGTGAAGGTATAGCGCATTCTCCCAATCACGTTCAAACCAGTCCGGTACCATTACCATATTAACTGTTACCTGTACATCATAGGACTGACAGTACTCTAGCTTCGTCGCAAAGGCGTCTAAATCCTCCGCTGTAGCTACATGCTCGGTATGAAGGGATGCTGTTATGCTCGCACGATGAAACGGCTTAGCGTAGCTAACATAGGTTTCAAACCATGACAATGGGCGAGAGCAATTACTTGTCATATGAATTGATGTGTAATTTGTATTCTTAACGTCATCGGCCAAGTATTTAAGTATATCTAAATAGCCAGGGTGAAATGTGGGCTCACCGCCTGATAAAGAGAAATGGAAAGAATTGAATCCATTATTTCGTGCTTGACGTTTTATCTCATCTATTGTTTTTAAACATAATTCTGTAGGACGATGATCTTTCTTTGTGGTATGAGCATATGGCCAGCAATATGAACACTTGTAATTGCAGTATCTGCCTAACAACCAAGATACAGTAAATAAATCTCTGTATAGTAGTGTTCTTTGTCCAAAACTTACTATGTCATTAAACGGTATTTTTGTAAAGTCGTATTTACTCCATTTCAAATCGTTATTCATTTTCCTTTATAATTATATTTTCAAATTTTATTCCTTCACAGTAAATACTGAAAGACCTATTTTTTTATTAACACCTTGTATAGTGAAATCTGAGCTACAATGCAATTGTAAGCTATCAAAACACAAAATATTCCCAATCTTCCAATCTAATACTGTATGTATAGAAAGCCCTTCTAACCATTCCTTGTTGCAATGGTTCAAATAGTTTTTTTGAATATTTTTATCTATCCCTTTATTATTTGTATACGAAAGATATTTATAGTTTGTTATCGATTTATTATAAAAAACTTCACGCTCACTTGTATCGCCGTTAAAAAACTTAGCTGGTCCGTGATAAAAATACTGATCAAATAATATTAGCTTGATATCGTCAGGGAATCCAAAAATTCTTAACGGAATTGTAAATGCTTTGTACGGGTTGCTATCTTCAAAGACATCATCATTATGAATTACATGCGGGACTTCTGTTTCAAAAAAATGAGCATTTCTAACTTTGAACTCACCTATGTTTTCTTTTAAAATATTTTGTAAACTATAAAAAAAGAAATTATCTTCAGGAGGTATTGTAAGTACTTGCGGTCCAGTATTTTTTTGTACTATTTTATTTTTATTTTCTGCATAATATTGTAGGAATAACTCAACATCTACAGCGTTTTCTATTACAAATGGAGGAGATTCGTGCTGCTTAATTTTATCAATTTCTTCCTTTGATCTAAACATTCTTCCTTTGATCTAAACATTATAATCACTTATCACAAATACTCATTAATTTAATAACATTTTCCCATGTTTTTGGTATATTCATAATAACATGAATACAGTTATCAGACCAAGAATGTGTTCTATGTGTTTTCCTTGTGTCACAATAATAAAACCGCCTGTGTTGAGTGGGTAACATCCTTCCTTCCATTTCCCATTCAAAATTATCTAAGATATCTTGTGGAGACAATAAACCAACAATTCTAAATGTTTTTCTATTTAATAAGGGTGTATCTTTATGCGGAGGAAAAAATCCACCAGAATGAACATTTACTAAATAACACCTACCTACTGGAGAAAAGTAATCAAATATTTTATGAATACCAGTTAATGTCTTGTATGTTGATGTTGGTTCATTCCATAAAGATTCACAAGGTGAGAAACCTAGCTTCTTTGTAACTTCTGGCATACTTAGTCCATCTTCTTCAGTAATACCTGGATAGTTAAACAAAGCTATACCTGTTCTATTATTCATTATACCTTCTCTACGTAGATATGGTTTCCATTTTTCTTTAGGTATAGCAAAAAGTTCATCTACTATTTTTCCCTCTGCCTTAATGCTTAAAGGTTCCCAAATATCTAGTGCCTGGAGTTGTAACTCACATTTTATGTCTTCTGCTGTAGGTTCAACTGACATTGAATCATTACAAAAACTTTCATAATATTCATTTTCACCAGTTGTTTGTGGCATTAAATTTAATGGGTTACCATCTACATCATACTTTGTTAAATCCATACTTTCCTTCTATTCTATCAAAAGATTTCATTTATATATTTTGTCTGGGATTATTATACCATTTTTATCTTTAATTGCACAGATTGAATCTGCAACTGTTGCGTTTAAATGTAACCGTTTAACTTTTCCTGCGTTCACAAATAAATGATTTTCTGAAGTATCAACTATATAAACTTTATTAAGTTCTAAATGAAATCCTGCATCGTGATCAGGAAAATAAAAATAATTATGAGGATCTGTTATTAAAGGTATATGTAGAGTCTTTGACAAATCACTATGAACAGGATATGATGTTAAAGGAGTTTTCCATAATACTCTGCAACGAGTCAAATTGTATGTGGCAATTATTTCTTCAATGACAGTGTTATTAAAATATTCATTTAATACATTAAAGTCAGTTGCACAAGTATCTAACTTATTTGGTTCTACGTTATAAAAGCTACTATAAATAGAAAGGTCGCCAATACCATCAACCCATCGCCAAGGATTTGGTACGCCTGCACGATGCTGAAAACATACTCCTCCAAATTTTGCTGTTAAATCAAAATCGTATAAATCATCAACTAATGATAATATCGCAGATGAATCAGCTTCTCCAACTTCTACTACTAATTCATCTTTAGACGCTTCTATTTTATTTTTCATCATAAATTTTCTCTATATATTCTACTGCTTCAAATCTTGTGCAACAGGCCTGACAATCATTACAATGACGTGCAAAATCACTACCAGTAACACTTAATTTCCAATTATCGCAAGTTCGTGTTAAAGGAAATAAATTATTATATAAATTTAACTGCCTATAAACATCTACAGTAAATCTTTTATCAGTATTTCTTAAAGGTCGATACTGACTAACATTATTCCAAGTAGCATACAATTCTCCTTCTGTTGTAGGACACAATTCTTCTTGCCACGGGTTTAATATATTACCGTCGTCGTCTAATTTGCTATCAAATCCGCACATAACATCTTCCCATTTTTCTAGAACTGGAGATCTAGGATTTGAATTCATTCCATTTACTAATATATCTATATCTTTACTATACACATCTAGCATATTTAAACAACTTTGTTTTAAATTACTCTTTGATCCTTCAAAATAAACTATATCAAACGGTTGTTTATCAAACTGCTTCGCAATATAATTATTTAAATTATAGATACCTTCTTTTAAATAAGTGTGTCTAGGATCTAATATAACATAAAGTTTAATGTTTAGATGATAAAACCCTTTATATGTCAACCACAATAACAATGACGATTCCATACCACCACCAAACTGAAACCCAATCCTGTCATTAGAATAGTTGTCTAAATCATATGTAAAAAATTGACTATCATACGTGCTTGTAAAGATCATTTACTACCCATTTAAATTGTCTTATCATTTGATTATTTAAAATGTCTTCTATAGGATTTAATAAGATTTTCCTTGTTAAATTTAAAATAAGTCTATTACGTTCATGTGTATAAAATATAAAAAATTTAGCATTATTCTTAAACATAAATTTTACAAATAACCTCATTGATTGCTCCATGCCCTTATATAAATAAAAACTAAATTTTTGGGTAACAACCGTTGTTGCTAACTTCCATGTAAGATCATCTTTATATTTTTTAACAATAAAAAATAAAACATTTTTTTCTTTCTGTAAATCACAAAAAGAAATAAGGAAAACCCTATCATTATCTTTTACTTCATTAATCCAATAATTCTGTTCCTCTAACGACATAAATTGTAAATTATTAAAAGAATTAGCTGCTTGCAAATATTCTTTTAATAAATCATCTGATACTATCTTATGATTACAAAGAGATACTATCACCTTATTTTTTTTCCTAATGCAGATTTTGGTATAGTTTCTATACGAATATACTTACTAGGAATACAATACTTAGGTAAAATTTCTTTTAATCTTTTATTACAATTTACTATATCAATATCTCCAACATAACTAGCAATTAAAAATTCTATACCGTGTTTTATCTCAACACTAACAATGCAATCTTCCACTCCATTCTCTTCTTCTATTTTTGACTCAATATAAGATAAACTAACTTGATAGCCGTTTACTTTTATCAAATCATTAATTCTAGAATTAAATTGTATTTTACCATCGTCTCTCATATAGAATAAATCGCCAGTATGATACCAACCATTATCGTCTAATTTAAAATCATTGATATTAGAACAAAGTGTATTTCCTTTTACACACAACTCATTATTAATAAGAGAAGTTTGGATATTTTCATTATTAACTAAATTTAAATAAGTTGCTTCAATATAATTTTGTGTAATATTATGTAAAGTTGGCACACCTGACTCAGTTTGCCCATATATATGAATAAAGTTTTTTATGTTATTATCAAACATAAATTTACTGTGCATTTCAGTTACACGAGTTGATCCACAGATTAAATATTGGTATTTAGATCCATCTATTTTTAAATTTCGTGCTTGCATTATATTAATAATAGGCGGAACAATTACCACATAATCTGCCTCATTTTTAACCTCATCAGCAAAATTTGTAAAATTACCAGTTGTCCACGTACAATCGAACTCTATAACAGCAGGCATAAACATATGCCAAAAGGCACTTGTCATTGCTGGAACAAACGTTAATAAACTAGACCTAGAACTTAGTTTAAAAAAATCTTTTACAATATGCGGAGTTATTTCATAATATTTCCTTGGATGAATGATAAACTTAGGAACGCCAGTTGTACCACTTGAGGTGAGAATTATAGAATCATCAACTTCAATATTTTCTAACTGTTTATCAAATTGATTTGTATAAAAAGGTATATCTGTTGGTTGCACAAATATTACACCGCCAACTTCTTTCCAAGCTAGAAAACAAGCTATATTCTCTACAGAATGATTTGAAAATAATTTAATTACTTTGTCATTCTTAAATTGTTTTTTATACCTATTTACAAGATCATTTAATTGTAGCTCTTTGTTATTTTGGTAAATTTTCATACAGTAGACGTTTCAACTTTACCCCAGCTATAAATATTCCAAACTCGTTCATGTATATAATGAACTCCTAAAAACATAGCATTAGATACTAATGAGTAGGCAAAACTTTGTTCAGAGCTTACTCCAACAAACATTCCAATCACCCATACCGCAACAACCGATAATAATCTCCAAGAAATTGTTTTGCCTGCTGTTCTTGCATGTTTATCATAGTAACCATCTTTCCATATGTTAAATCTATCCCAAATTTTTTCGTGAATAAAGTATAGAACTAAACCAATAGTCCAGCCAGCAATTGATAACTTAATAATTGCATCTAAGGGCATTGCAAAAATAAAACCTGTTACAAAAAAAGAAACCATTACCCAAAATCTGTAAGAAATAGTACGAGCAAGAGTTCTTTTATTATTTTCTTTAATTTCCATATTTTTCCTATTAAATGTGTAGTTTCTTTGCACATTTATTAACTATTAAATGTGTAGTTTATTTATATTAGTGTCTATAAGGTCTCTTATAGTTTTGAATGGTTGTGTAAAGCTAATCTGCATATTTACTCTGCGTTTATTAGAAGAATTTACAGTTCTATGTGTCCTTTGCACATTTATTAAAGCACATTGGTCGTTGCTGTAAACGCATTCGTATATACTTCCGTCTTCTTTGAAATAAGTAGGAGAACAATTTTGAATTGGAAACACTAAGCTACATTGCCGTAAAACTTCATTCACAGGATAATCATCTATATGATATTTTCCTTCAATATGCGGTTCTTGATATGCAATACTCACTTTATATAAAATATCTTTGATATAATTTACTTTTAAATTATCAACTACTTTTGAAGCTAAAATTCTATCTAAGATGGAATGATTATTCCCACTTCCGTCATTCCAAGCATTTATACTATATGCTTCATCTAATAAACTATGTAAAAACTTAGATTCAAAAAACATATTTGCATCATATAATTTATACAAATCTTTCATATAAAAATTTCCTCAATAAAAGGAAGATAATATTTTAAATCTTCTTTATAATGTTTTCTTAATACATTAATATAATTACATAATCTTTTATTGCCTTTGGCATTAAAATTATACGGTAAATCCGTTGTAAACTTGTTAATTACCTCCAAATTACTTTCAGTAAACACATATTTTTCGACATAAGCCGGAGGCAATGAGTTATACTGCAAATACGTTGGAAATGTTAAAATATGAGGTGTGAATGTATCATCACTAAAAAAATTATACAGCTCACTAATAGAATTTATATTAAGAGCAGAGATAGTTGGACAAATACTTAGTTGTAAATTCATTTCCTTTAAATTGTAATAATTTTGTAATATTTGATTCCAATCACTGCCTAATCTTATAAAATCATTTAATTTTTCTACAGCATCAATACTTAAATTAATTTTAACAGATTTAAACTTTTTCCAAATGTTATTATACAATACATCAACCTTTGTACCATTTGTATTAATATCTATTGCAACATTTGACAGTTCAACCCTACTATCTAACTCATTAATAAGTTGTAATAAAACTGGAGATGTTAACGGTTCGCCTCCAGTAATTGTTATTCTTTTAAGATATTGTAAATTACTATTTTTTATTTGTGATATGTCAAAAGTTTTTACAATTTTATTATCATCAAAAAAATCTTCTAACTCGTTGTCTTCTCTTATAACATTTTGCCATGTTGTGCTTAACTTTGGCGTACACATTAAACAAGATATATTACAATAGTTTGAAATAGCAAATTGTAATGATTCAATTTGTTCTTTGCTAGAAAAAATTCTATTAGCCTTTTGTCTTTCGGAAAAACCTCCACCTTCTTCTGTACTTTTACACCTATGACATTCGTCTACCCAATAATCATTTTCATTACTGTCTAGTAATTTATTATATAATGGAGAATTATAATAATCATTTATAGTTTTAGTCAGCTTGTTTGAATTAGCATCAAATACACAACACGGCACAATATTATTAGACATATTAAAAAATATCTGATTTTTAATCATATTACATGCTGGCATCTATAATCTCAGCTAATTCTGGAAACAAGATAAAATAATCTATATCTTTTTTCTTACCTTGTTCGATAAAAAAGTTATTTGCTTTTTCTAAAATTTGTTCTGTTCTTTTTGTACCAATTGATTTATGTATATTATACCAAAAATCTTTTATATCACTTATACGTTTATCTTGTATAGTATCTAGATAACCAATCAATTCATCTATATATAATTTATATCTTTTTGGAAGAATAGCTGAATCCATATATACTGGATTAGTACAAATATTATGAGTGATCCAAAAATTCTGTGTATTTAACAAATCATATGTCATAGCCCAATCAATCCAATATCTATAAAAGTTTTTAATACCATATATACTAAAAATATTTACAGTTTGATTAATTGATATATGAACTAACTTACTATCTGCAATAATGTTAATATTATTTAAAAAAACATCATAATTTAAACCAGTTCTAATATTTTCTGCCCGTTCTCCTAACGCATCTAAACTTGCTTTTATTTCAAACTTAATGCTTGGATAATGTTTGACTAAATTAATATATTCTTGAACAAATTTTCCTGAAACATTTAAATTTGTCACAACAGATATTATAAGTTGTGTTTTACTATCTTTAAAAGTTTCAACTAGGCTAGAAACAAGATGTTCAGTATCTTTCCATAAAAACATTGGCTCACCGCCTAAAATGTTTACTGTAAAAGATTTAGAAACATCTATAACATATCTTTTAATAAAATCTATTAATGAAAATAAAGCAGCATCATTCCATTCTTTATCTACTATATAATTTCTCTCACCATTTAATGCTTTCCATGTGCTACTATAAGAACTATCACAATACATGCAAGCCATGTTACAAATAGGAGATAAAATAAAATCACACCATTTAACATCTTGGTTTTTTAATTCTAATGTTGTGAACTCTTCAGCATCCCAGCTTTTATTTTTCCAAACATTTACGCTATCGCGATAAGAAAAATTACAACCAAGACAATGCTTAGACATACTATTAGATTTCATTGCAATAAATTCTTTATGAAAAATTTCAGTTAAAAAAATATCGCCTTTAGCTTGCTTTAAATCAGCAGCGGTATAACTAATCCTTTTTTGCCTTACACATCTACCTATTTCTTTTTTTGACTGATTAATTACTATGGTATTAGCCATAGAACTGCACAAATGCTCAGGATTTAAAACTATCATTTTCAATCCATAGTTTATAACTGTCTCCGCCTTTTTGTTGTCCATTTATATCGCATTTATTACATGCCAATACATTACATCTATTGCCTTGATGAAGTTGCTGTCTAATTTGAAGAAATTTATTTGACATCCAAATGTTGTAAAAATTATCTAATAAAATATTGCCTAAATTATGTTTCCTTTGCCAATCATTACAACATAACCTTACGGTGCCGTCAAAATCTATAAATGCTTTATAAAAAGGATAAAAACAAACTCTATTACTTGTTTCAACATTATACATGAGGCCTCCGCGATTAGTAAAATTATATTTTTTATATGTATCGCCAGTGTCAGTGTATTCTCTAATAGACCATGCAACTTTACAATCTGCTAAAAATTCTTGAACTCTATTTACTTGCTCTTTTCCATCATAACAAGAAACAATTATATTTTTTAGACCAGAATTAATTATATGTGAATACAATTCATGATTAGATAAAAGTTTGTCACCATTTGTTATTAGTTGTGTATCAAAAATTGAACAGATTCTTATAATATCAACAATATCAGGATTTAACAAAGGTTCGCCAAAACCTGTGATATGTATTCTACCATTAAACTTATGATAGGTTAAATCTTTTATCAATTTTTCAACTGTAGATATTTCTATATGTAAATTACGATTTGGAAATACGGTTGGCAGACTTCTTGGACAAAAAGAACAAGTTCTATTACATAATTCTGTTGGATTTATTTCTACTATTTTTAATCCTAGAAAACTCATCTTCTACCAATTAAAAAAATCACTATATCTTTACCTTTATAATGTGACGGTAAAAGTTTTAATCTTTTTTCTAAATGTTTTCTAAATTTTGGTTTAATAGTTTCATAATAATTATCATCATCAACATCATTAACTGAGAATCTAAATTGCGGAACTAAACTCCCTGCAAACGGATAAATTTCAATATGTAAATTATTAGAATTATTTACATACTGTAAAGGATCTAATTCATGCATATTTTTTATAAACAAAGGATAATATTCTCTTGCTGTAAAGTAAATTGCTTCTATTTCTTCAATATTTAAAAAATCATATATTAACATTCGTTTATAACCCGGATGGGTAATAAAATGCTGAAATTCTATATTATTGCCGTGTACAAAATTAGGAAATACTGTAATTGGATGTAAAAATTTATTTTCTAATAAAACTTGGTCTGTTAAAAAAATCAATCGCAGTAATTCGTCATCAATTTGCGATGTTTTTATCATTTCTTGAAGTTTTATTTCAAAAAAATCTTTATAATTTGGATTAGAATCAACTATATCTTTTAATGCAATGCTTCCAATGAAACATTTTTCATAAGTTCTCCAACCATTTTTAATTGCTTGCTCAACTATTGACGTAGGTAAGAAATCTAAAGTAAAACTAAGCATGTTCTATTATATCTTTAATTAAACTGTAATGCTCCCAATCTTTTATTTTTGGTACTTTTAAATCTGTATTATCAGTACATCGCCATTTGCTGCATCGTATAGGCTCTGTTGGCAAATCAATATTATCTATATCATACATATTACCTCTTTTACCTCCTAAATGACAGTTGCCAATATATACATCTCCAGTTGACGCTATTTTACAATGTTTTATACCTGCCCAGCACAACCATCCTTCAAAATTATTTTCTTTATTATAATTTAACTCGTTATAATGGAAATTCTTGTCAATGTATTCATTATTTTCATAAAACCATAACTTTAATTTTTTATCATTATCAGTATTCTTATATATAGATTCTATCTGTTTTATTTCTTCTGCCTTGTAATAAACTTTTTCATTTTCTTCTATTTTCTCAACTTTATGGCTATCAGTAATTTGATTAGGATCGTTGTTATCTTTAAATCCAAATTTGTTTACAGGTTGCATATTCTTTCCCTTATCAGCAGCAGGACGTCTAATATATCTATGTTCTATATTAGTAATGCCAGCTTTACGATATGCTGCTTCCATTTTTTCAATAATTGGTATATGTCCTGTCTCAACCATAAATCGTAGTATTAAAGTTTTCTTTGGCTTTGCATGTTTATTGAGATAAATTCTTTCTTTGTCTAATTCTATAAATTTATCAATATATTCGTCAATCCTATCATTTATAAATTCAAAATGAAAACTTTGTGTAATACCGTCAACATATAAAAACAATTCTTTGAAATATTCTAACGTTCTACTTCCATTTGTCGTAACACTTATATACTGACTTCCTTTGTTTTTAATATATTGGCACAATTCTAAAAAATTTGGATGTATTGTTGGCTCACCACCTGTTAAACTCCAAAGTACATTATCTTTTTCTTTTTCATAGATTATATCAACAAACTTTTTCATGTTTTCAATTGGGGCGTGAGGACTTGTATAATCGTGTAAATAATCTACACAATAACTACAAGCAAAATTACATCGTTTGCCTATATACCAATCTACTGAAAAAGCACCGGTGGGATTAAATCTATAATACGATGCTACTGATTCCATAAATATACTTATGTCACAAAATACACTATGCTCTATGTTTTGGAACCATCTAATGATAGATGGTACAGGACGAGTAAAGCCTTGTTGTCGTTTTGCAGACAAATTCTTTCACTCCCTTAATAATTCTACCTTGTCAGAAATATTTCATAATGAATATTTTGAAAACCTTAGAAATATGTCAAAAAATCAACAAACAATTGCAGGTTGTCAAAGATGTTATGAAGAAGAAAATAATAACAAGCCAAGTTTAAGAACAAGACTAAACAATCATAATGTTATTGGATTAGATAGCATAGAGATTGATGATCCAAAAATTCAATACCTAGAATTAAGTTTGAGCAATGATTGCAACTTAATGTGTAGAATGTGCGACAGTAGGTATAGTTATAAATTATTCAACGAAGAAGTAAAATACAACGGCAAG
>Ga0222715_10002209_pt1 | contig 17972 bp, 31 predicted proteins | sample C33_9DmetaG_FD_165056 | JGI IMG/M metagenome (GOLD analysis project Ga0222715, IMG submission 165056) | Estuarine water microbial communities from San Francisco Bay, California, United States - C33_9D | ecosystem: Environmental > Aquatic > Marine > Unclassified | place: USA: California... | reverse complement strand
ATTACAATAACTAGTATACCTAACCATTCTTGTTTTTCAAACATTATTCCGTTCCTCCAGATATACCCTTATTATACAGTTCAATCATGTCGGGTGTCAACTCACAGTTGGCATTAATTTGTTCTTTAAGTCTTGCTATCTCTGCCAGTGTAGCATCTGTGTCCTGTTTGATAACTCTGGTTTCAGTTACTATTTTTTCCTCAATCTTACGATTTTCTTCAGCTGACTTTTGTTCAAACACTTCTATACGTGCTTTCATTTCTTCTATTCTGGCACGATATTCCATTTCAACACCTAGCCCACCATTGAAGTAAGCACCTGCTAGTAATAAGATAAAACCAATGACTCGTAAAGGAAAGTTGTATGCCTTAACAAAAGGAACATATTTAAATATCTGCCCTGCAAAGAACATGACAGCACCTACAATTAAAATCATAAGTGCGGCAAACTCTAGCCAGCTAGTAGGTATTAGTTGTATAAACCAAAGACTCATTACGGATTAATCCCATTTGAATAAACTGTTTTACCATCAACCTTAGCGGCTGTTAGTGCTTTTTTACGATTAGTGCCGTCTGCTTTGTATGACACATGTACCCAACCTGAACTTGGTTGGCCTGGTGTATAGAATTCTAAAATAACTTGATCAAAGTCTAGATTATCAACAATCCACTGTGCTAGGTCACCGTTAGCAACACCCGGGACTTCAATGTCAGCGGCTTCACCGTGACAGTGTTGACTTGTTTTACTGCCACGAACTGCTTCGTTTAGTTCAGGGCAACGATAGCCTGAGTTAATAACAGTGGGACCAAAGTGATCACGTACTTTTTGTACTACATTTTCAAACAGTGCTTTTGCGGCTTCTAGATGTTGGCCTTCAGGAGTGTTGTCAATGCCTAGCCTATTTGCTGTATCTGACTTGATAAACTCTGCCATTGTAAAGTTTTCTGACAGTTTCATAGTTGTTACCTTAAGTTATTAATAATATATGTATTTATTTACTTTATCAAAGACTCGTAGGTTTCTTGCCAAAGATTGGCACCTGCTTCGTGTGCTTCTTCTAACGGATGTAAATTATCACTAATATCAAAGTTATTCATTTGGCTCCAGGTAAGAAATGTTGTATAATAAGGCCAACGTTGTATATCATCTCTAATATCATTTTGCAGTCTACCTATGTATTTTGGACAGTGATGAGTTAGGTCTAATAATAATTCATCCATAATATGACTCACAAATTTAATTTTATTTCTGCGTAAGTATTCGTGCGTTGAATATACATAGTTCAAACTTTGCCACTTGTCTTGTAATTCACTTTGTAAATATTTGTAATATATTTCTGCTAAAGGATGATCTTCAGTGCCTGTAGGTCTTACAGTAGTCCATTTGTTTTCAACAATATCAAAAAATTCCCAACGATCAATCCAGGTCCAATTAATAATACATAAACTTTCTGGATCAGCATGTTGCAATACTTGTTGTGCTATATGGTTATTACCCACACCAGGACGTGCATAACATTCGTAATCAAGTCCCATTAGCTCTGCAGATCGTGCTGTCCATGTTAGTTTACTTGGATTTAAATCTTCATCATTGTTGTCCAGTAAATCACTACCGTAAACAAAACTATCACCAAATGCTTTAAGTTTGGTTATCTTCATAGTGCCTAATAAACTTAACTAATTCATTGACGTCATAGTCCCAAGAGTCAATGGTTAAATGAACATAATTGGGTTTTTTAAATACTTGATTAGTGTCAGCAAATCTGCCTTGATCTATTGTGTCCATCCAAATAATAAATGTTGGATTAAAGGCTTGACGTGTTTCAGATGTAGGGCAAACAAAGTCTGCTATAACATAACGATTAGCACGTAGAACTATATCACATAGTCTGCCCATTCTTGTTGCTTGTTCGATACGATCCTCATCTGTAAAACCCAAGTCTCTGTTGATATGATTACGTACTTCGTCTGCATTGAACCAAACACATTTAAGTTTCTTTTGCAGTTGTTCTGCCAAGGTGGTTTTACCTGCTCCAGGTAATCCCATAATTAATATTTTCATTATACTTTGCCTAACTTATTAACTACCATTGGTATATGATCAAAAAATACATTATCTTTTACTGTGGGACACATGCGACACAGAGTGTTATGTGGTTTACCGTAGTTGTCCACCCAGGCTTGTAATCGTTCATCGCTGATAGTTCTAATGTCTAAACCCTGATTAATGTATGGAGCCCAGTCTGGATCATCTAATTGATTGTGATCAGCTAACATTCTATCTAACATGCCCACTGTTGAACACTTATGTAGTTTGCCTTCGTAAAATAAAGGACATATCTTTTGATTACATATTTCAAATGCTTCTGTTGGATCATTGTTGTATGGTTTATTGTTGCCGTAATTACCTTTAACAATTTTCATAAACGTAGGAACATCTTCTACTCTAAAATCAATTACATGTTCTTGATTAAACCATAAATTAGGTTCTTGTTCCTGCCAATCAAAACGATCTAACACTTGTTGACGTGCTTGTTCAAAATACTCTGCACCAGGTATATGATTAGTCATTTTAAGATAAATCATGCCGTAACGTTTCATGCAGTCTAAGAACCAGTCTGCATTTTCTGCAAACATTTGAGCATTGGTTAATACCATTAATGTTACATAAGGAAATTCTTCTTTAAAGTTTACGACCCAATCTTTAAAGCCTTTGTGCATAAATGGTTCACCACCAATAAAGCCGTAACATCCTACACGTAACCTATTAAATAATACTTTTAAATCTTCAAAGTGTTTATCCCAACTGACATTACCACCTGACATACCGTAGTCTGAATAATTAGTACACCCTTTACAGGCTAGTGTACATCCATGTGTTACCATAGTTTCTATATATTGAATTTCAGGTAGATGTTTGGTGTGTGCATGAAAGTCATCATAGTCTATGTAGTGTTTTTGTGATTTATATTCCATATGACTATTTATAATGTTAAATATTACTATGCGTATTTTAATAACAGGCGACAGTTGGGGTTGTGGGGAATGGGACGGACTTAACGTTGACTATCGTGTAACACACACTGGTATAGAGCAATATCTGCGTGACGATGGATATGATGTTAAGAATGTTTCTGTAGGTGGTAACAATAACTTACAAAGTTTAGAAGCCGCTAAGTCTGAATCCTTTGATCATTTAATATTCTTTTTTACAGATCCACTACGTCAAGCAACCAATGAAGAATTTACAACTCAAAGTCCAATGGCAATTATTCAGAACCATACCAGACACGTGTGTGATTATTTGCAGTACTTTCCTAAAGTTACATTAATTGGCGGATGTGTAAAAGTTAAACCACAAGTAAACCTAGACTATGTTATACCTAGTGTTAGCGAATTACTTGTTCCTGGTTTTAAAGATAGTCCTTATATGACTAGCCATGAGTGGGAAGACCATTGGATTAAAATTAAACGTCCTAGCTTACAATTTAAAAAAGAAATATTAGATATAACAGATCAAGCAGGTCGCAAATATCAACTATGGAAAGATAATCCAGATTTATTTTGGCCTGACGGATTACATGCTAATCGTAAAGGTATACGTATTTTGTATGATCACATGTTGAGTCTTTGGAACACAGACTGAACTATTTTGTTGGCACGTGAGTGCATTATTTCATGTAACTCTTTTACACGTTGTCTATTGGCCAGACATCTTTCTCTAACATCCACTAGTTCACTATTAGCTATTTTATCTATACTGGATAAAAACTTACAGAACCTAGCATACAGTTCAGGTTCTTTATCAAACGAATTATCAAACACATCATCTAATAGATCAAATCCTAATGCACGAAGATAATCATGTGTGCCAGATGCACCTAATACTAATATAGGATGTCCTAAAGCAAATGCTCTAATAGTCTTTTCACTAATGTTAACTAGTTCGTTACCTATATCTGTTTCAATAACAATGCTACAATAACTAGTATTTGTTAAGTGTTCATCTACAGACCATGTTGGATCAGAATCAAACTTATTAGTTTTATAAGTTTCTAATAGAGTATCATTGTCTAGAGTGCAAAAGTCTTGAGGCCAAGGACCACTAAGTTCAGGCATAAATCTTGGAATGAAATCAGTGTCTGCCCATTCAGCATTGGCGTGCCAGGTTGGATTATGATACAGTGTTCCATAGTTACTATCCTCACACAAATAACTAAAATAACTTTTATCTAGTAATTGATCTTGCCAAAACTTCTTATACAGTAGTTGCCGCCACGGATCTCCACGCTTGTTTAAACTTAAAAATAAGTGCGTTATTTCACTGCGTAAGGGGGTCTTAGACTTGTATAAGGGCCAATATATTGCATGATATTCAGGAAAGTAGTAGTAGACCACCTCTTTGCACAAATCTAATTGATTTACAGATATAACAATAAAAGTTAGGTGTTTACGTTCTTGTGCTAGTTGATTAAGCAGTTTGATCTTATCATAGTGCTGAAAGCCACTTACTTGATCCATGCAGTGACTTATAAGTGTTGTTGGTGTTGCGATAGCCGCAAGTTCTTCTAGTCTACTAAAGAATTCTTCTTCGGGTAAACAAACAACATTGGGTTGATCAAGGTCTAATAGAGGTTGAAATTCATCAAGGCTACGTAGTTTCATAAAACTACTTATAAACTATTTTAGGCCAGCGATGTTTTTTAGTTTTTGAATTGCTTCGTCGTTTTCGTATACACGCTTAGTAGCTAAACCAGCACGTGTGCGTACTTCATTTAATGCTAGTTCTTTATCTAAACGATATGCTTTTGGTGATGTTGCGACTACTTTATCAAAGTTTTCTGTGGTAAACTCGTATTCTTCTTTACCTGATCTAAAAATCCAATCCTTAGGTTCTAGTTCGCACAGTGTTGATAAGTCTTCTAACATTGTTGATAAGTTACTGCTTAGGTTGCTACGTCTTTTCATTTCTACGTAGACTAGATATTTATTGGGGGATATCTCACCAGGTGAGCGATCTGCGTCAAGAACAAAGTCGTAACCTTTTTCAAACCAGCCTACTAAGTCTTTAGCGGCCTGTTCATCAGTTACATAAAAACTAGCAACACTTACATCATCGTCTTCGCCCATCTTACTAGCAAATTCATCAATGTGTATTGTTGGTTTAATCATACCTTGTAAGCATTTATACTCTAGTCCCATTATTCTTCCTGTTCTTGATGTTGTTCTAAATCTATATCCTGCTCGTAAGCATTATCTAAATCATCCATGTCAATGTCCATATCTTCTAGTTCCATTGAACCTTGACGTATATCATTGATTAAATATTTTGGAATTTCTAGTTCAACTAACCAAATTGGTTTTTTAATTAAACGAGGTTTTTTAGTACCCTGTCTATAGTCTGCTGGATCTTCAACTTTGACAGGAACTTCCATAGTAGTCTTTTTCCACTTACACTTACAACCATAAGGTAGTAAACGTTTAGCACCTCTTGGATCAGGCATAAGTTCTTCAGGCCACATCCAAACACAAGACACCGAGTAACGACCAATATCTGGTCCTTCTACTAGTTCGCCTAGACCCCAGTTCTTAAATGAATAGATATCCATTTCGTCTAACACACGTTCATAGTCTAACAGTGTTGCAATAACACCTTCTGACATGTAGATGTTTTTAACTGTTTCAGGGACTTTCCAAAAGTCTAATTTATCTTCAATAGTTTTCATATAAACTATTTATCACGATATTAATGTTTGTTTGGATTTTATATAAACTGGGTAGTTTAAAGGATTTTTGCGTTAGCCAAGTATTTAGCTCAGGAGATTGGATTTGAAGTGAGTATATTAAATCTGTGGGTTACTCTGTAAATACATGTGTCCGAAAGGACATCTTAAAAACATGTCCGGAGGGCTTATAATGCACTATTCAAAGGAGATTATATTGTCCAAACCAAAACGTTCTCATAAACAGCAACATCATACAACCAACAACAATGCAATAAGTTTCACTAATGAACACAGAAAAAGACACTTAGAACTTATACCAAAAACACAGAATCAGGAAAAGTATATACTTGACCTCTTAGATCCAAGAAAGGAAATTGTGATAGGGTATGGGCCAGCGGGTACAGGTAAAACCTATCTTGCTATGCAAGCCGCTGTTAAGGCTTTTCGTAATCATGAATGTGAACGCATAATACTAACTAGACCAGCCGTAGGTGTAGAAGATGAAAAGCATGGCTTTCTACCAGGTACACTTGAACAGAAAATGGCTCCGTGGGTTAGACCGTTGTTTGATGTTTTAAGAGAATATTATTCTGTTAAAGACGTCACACATATGATGGAAGAACAGATAATAGAAATTTCACCATTAGCATTTATGCGTGGTAGAACTTTCAAAAACGCTTGGATTGTAGCAGACGAAATGCAAAACGCTACTCCAGGTCAGATGAAAATGTTATTAACCAGAATAGGAGAAGGCAGTAAAATTGTAGTAACTGGTGATGTGGAACAAGCAGACAAATCAGGAAAACACAACGGTCTACTTGATTTACATCAAAGATTAACTAAGGGTGATGTCAAAGGAATGAGTCTTTGCGAATTTAAAACACAGGATATACAAAGACATCATATTATTGACGACGTTTTAAATTTATATTCTATGTAGAGGCTTGGTCAGGGGGCGTTGTGTTTTCGCTCTCTGATTCTTGTTTTAATTCCTCAGATTTACGCCATCCTAATTCTAATTGTTCAATTACTTGTGGATATACTTGATGGAAATAGTTTCGTAGTAAGTACCAATCCTTAGGTATAGCTTCGGTTAATCTTGCTTTGACTACTTGACGTTCTTTAAAGTCTAGTATTACATTGGCAGTGACGTTAATTTTATTTGTTAAATTCTTTTCAACAACCTGTACTGATTCGTCAAATTTTCCGTCTGCTTTCTGAATATAGGTTACTACAAAATATCTCATAATTGTGTTAGCTCACATAGTGTTGCTGATAAATTAATTTCAGGATCAGCTACCATTGCATGATTAACCAAACCGTTTCTAATAACAATAATTGCTTTATCTTTTTGAGCATCATCTTGCCCCCATAAATCAATATTGTCATACATCCAACGAAACATATCTTCCATTTCCTCTGGACGTGCATTTTTACAAAGAAGTTGTCTTGCTTCTTTAATCTTACCTTCTTTAAACATACTTACCACTTCTAGCTTGTAATCTTCAGATCCACCTTCATCACCGTGCGGTTTGTCTAGTGTACCCGATGTTGAATTCATTTGACATATATTCAAACATTTACGCAAATCTGGATATGTTGCTTTGACATAAGTGTCTAATACATCTAGTTCAAATTGTACACCTTCTTCAACCATAACAGTTGCCATACGTGCTGTAAACTCTGTTTGATCAATACGCTCAATATGAAAGCCTTGACATCTAGAATGTAGTGCTGGAATAACTCTGTTTGGATAGTTACAGGTTAATATAAACCTTGCTGATGCGTGATATGTTTCCATAACACCACGTAATGCGGCCTGACCGTTTGGACTAATATAGTCTGCCTCATCTAATAGTACTATCTTAAAATCACCAAAAGGCATAGTTTGTACAAAGCCGGATATTTTATCTCGAATAGTGTCTACACTATTCTCTCTGGATGCGTTAATTTCTAACACATCATATTCGTCTATGCCTAATTGGTGAATTAAGATCTTTGCTAGTGTAGTTTTACCTACACCTGGTGCACCACTAAACAGTAAGTGCGGAATAGTTTTTTCTTTGATCCAAGTTGCTACTTGTTGTTTTTGTGCTTCATCCCTAAACACATAACCATCTATGTCATTGGGTCTATATTTCTCAGTCCAAAGTTCTTTCATGTATAAGTCTTTCTAAAATGTTTGTAATATTATAACACATTATCTGAATAATTACATACTATTTTGGTGCAACACCTGTAAGTCCTAGTGTATCGTCTTGTGGTTTTTCATCTGCTACTAATAAAACTTCATTTAGATCAACTCTACGTATGGTAAATTCTTCACCATCTACTGCAATTTTAGCACCTCTAGTCCAACGACCGTGTGCTACGCAAATCCATTGTCCTGGTTTAAACCGTTCTTGTTTTGGTCCTACTTTGTATATTTGACCCCATCTAGGTCTAATGCCTTCTGACTTGTAGTTATCGTCAGCTAATAAAATACCACTAGCCAACACTCTGTCCTTAAACTCCATGTCACGTACAATAACATCATCTCTGATTGCTGTTAGTGTTTTTACTTGATGTGCGTCTCCGTAAGCCATTATATACGTTTGACTCCTTCCTTCTCTTGCTGTAGTTGTCTTGCTGTTTTTTCTTCTTCTTGTTCCACTGAACGTGCTTTAGCAATAGCACCTGCTAGTCCTGTTAATGGAATTTTTTGTGGTTCAGGTTCAGTATTAACAATTGGTTCTTGTGATACCACTTTAGTTTCTACTGGAGCAGTCTCTACTTGTGTAGTTTCTACTGTAGGTTCTACAACTTGAGTAGTTTTTTCTACAGTAGGAGTAGGTGTAGGTGTATTTACTTTTGCTTTTTGTGCTTCGTGTATGTTTTTATACACTGGCTCATCTTTAACATGTTTATTATATGTTTTTTCGTAATGCTGAGTCATTTGCTCGTTGCGAGATTTAATAATTTGATTGCCACTACTAATTTTGTCGCCACGTGCATTAACACCCATATTACCTACAGCACGAGTATTTTCGTTCTGTAACAATAGACTACCAATGTCTAATGCTTGTCCTTTTGATGTTCTATATACTTTTCCTGCCATAATTTTAGTTTCCTTTAATTATATACCTATATTTATCGCAAGAATTCTGCCACGTCTAAATTATAGTATAAACTGTTAATTCTATGTACTCCTATTAGGTATAACACATAACTTGCTACACTAGATCCTCTGCCTACACCCCATATAACATTGTTGTCACGCATTGTATCTACTAGATACTTTAAGTATTTTAATAGATCAAACAAATCACGTTCTTGATACAATAATAGTTCTTCGCCTACACGCTGTAGTTCATAATCCTCTTTGCACTGATCCAATACCCATTGTGCTATGTCTAAGTTTTGATAGTCTTCTGGCATGTGCCATTGACTCTGCATCACTGAATCAAATGTTGTAATATCAATATCTATTGGTTTATATTCTACAAACTTATGAATATTGTCTATTAGTTCTTTGACTTTACTCAAATCAACATCTTTGACCAAAGCATGTTTTATTTCACGCTCTGGATCAGTCATAAGGATATCTATTAAATCATCCTCTTCTAATACAATTTGTCCTAGTTTATCTTTTATCATCTTTTTTAAAGTCATGTACTACAACATTACCTTCTTTGACTTCATCTGCTGTCCAGTGTAGTTGAACATCTTTCCAGTGTATAACAGGATTCAATTTAAGTGTGCCGTCTTCATCTTTTGAACTTATCAGTTCTTTATTCCACCAAATTGGATCAGCATCATTCCACCATCCATCATCTAAAAATACACCATAATCATCTGTGTCGTCAAAGATATAACGCATACCGTCAGACAACATTGATGCAATCTGTATGTCTGCTACAAGAACTTTCTTTTCTGTTATTGCGTTTAATTTAGAGTATAACATCATTCCTATAATTTGGTCTGTGGGTACTTCGGGTAATATAACCAAATTCATTTGAGCACCCCAAAACTGTTGTTGTTTGTCTGTTTCAGTGTTTTGTATGAATATACTATTTTGTGCTACGTTACTGATCCACCAACGTAGTCTATCAACAGCAATAGTAACATCACCAGGTTCTTCAGTATTGGTGATTAAATTACAATTAACCAAATATTGATTCATTAATAGTTGGTTATTGAACCATACTCCGGCTATAAAACTTAAATCTAAATTTAGTCTAACATTCATTATTTTCCAATGTCAATTTTGCTTGAATATTTGTTTTCTTTGTCTTTGGGCATAACTTCATCTAACTTGCGTTTATATGCTTCTTGATAACTGTTCATAATTAAGTGCAGTTGTTGTTGCATAGGTTGATTACCTGTTTGGTAAGCAAACGCCAGTCTTTTGTTTAGTTCACTTACTTTACTTTGAATTTCTTCTAAAGTCAAGCCTTTAAGGTCTTCTAACAGTGGATGTTCCATTATAGGTCTCCTGATTTCCTATTCTCTGAATAGTGTACATCAAATTTACCGCCTGGATAACGTGATTCTAGTTTACGAACGTTTTCTTCTACTACATCATTAGGATCAAGTCCTAATGCTCTACAAGCATTTACCCAATACCACATGATATCACCTAGTTCACGCTTCATATGAAATATAGTGTCTTGATCACAAGGCTTACCTTGAAACACTATCTTTTTTGGTAGTTCAGCAAATTCGCCTGTTTCTGCGGCCAAACCAATTGCGGCTGTCATTAGTAACGCTATATTTACACCTGATCCTGATTGTATCTCTTGCATTGCATCAATCATAGTGGCTAAATGATTACTTTCACTACTTGTTACTTGTTCTACAAATTCTTGGTATCTGTTTAGATCGATCATAAAAAAACTCCTTGTGTATATATTATACTATCAAGGAGTTTAATGTCAAATCTTTTGGTATTATGCTTCTATAGCAATTTGTACCCAGGCTGAACCTAACCAGACAACCATTTGTCTTTTGGTTGGGTTTGAAGTACTTGGATCCCAAGTAGCACCGTCTGCAACTACTACCATGCCCTGTGCTGGTGAGCTAGGTGCCGCTGTTAACACTGGTAATTTAGCAAATTCACTTAATGTAACACTTGGTGCTGTAATAGCACTATCAAATGTATCACGCGGACGGCTTAATTCACTAATGTGAATTGTTGAGCCGGCATCGTTGGTACTAAATTCAAAAATGTATGTACCAGCTGTTGCAAATGTAATTACGTTAGCACTCCATCCTGGAATACCTGTTGTACCTTTGTTAACTGCTGACGGCAACGTTAATGTATGTGCAGTGCTAGAAATAGTTATAGACACTCTCCAACGACCGTGATTGCCGGTGGCTGGTAAGTTACTAAATGAGAGACTAACTGATCCTGATGTTGTTAATGTGTGATAATGACCAGCGGCAAAGTTAATTGTTTGGTTACCTGTAACAGTACCAACCACATTAACAGTTTCTCTAAAGTCTTGTATTTTAGCCGCTTTTAATACAGCGCCATCAAAGTTATTATCTAAAGTACCACCGGTTAAGGCACTTTTTAAGACAACCTTGTTCTGTAAGTCATTTAACTCATCTTGTGCTTCGGTAAAGTTGTTTTTAATGTTCGTAAAGTTGTCGCGAAAACCTTGCGAATCATTATCTTGACCAGCTACAGGATATGTAGTATCAATGTTGTTTGGGTTTATGTTTGAGCTCATAGTTTAATATAATCCTGATTTCCAATTATCGTATGTTGTGGATACATAACATATTTATCTAAACGATCATCTAAGATCATTTTATCTCTCTTACTTATTAGTCTTAGACTACCGCCATCAAATAAAGTTTGACTAATGTTAATATCAAATTCTGCTATTAACCAACTTACATAGCGTAGTCCAGGGCCTGGTGAACGAGGAACATAAAGTGCTGATGAGCCATATTTTGTACCATCTAACACATCCACATAGTCGCCTGCGTCTGTTTGTGTTTCTAATTCTAGTGTAATAATTTCTGTAATTGGGTTAACTGTAATCTTATAGATTGCCATACGTTCATTGTTTATAGTTGAGTCATCCCTAACTTGGTCTACACCAGGTATTAATTCTTTAGTATCTTCTGCATCACGTAAGTATCTTGTAAATGCGTCATCTATGTCATCAAAGTTTTCTTGATTAACAAATATTAATTTTTTGCCACTTAGTTGATTAGCAAATTTACGTCCGTCAATTCCACCTAATGCGGCCACATAATCAACAGTTCTGTTGTGTATCTGACTAAATCCTAATTCTGTTGCTAGATCAACTACATCAACTCTGGTAAGTTCTCTTGATTTAATAAATTTATTAAATGTAGTTTCCCTACCTGTTTGCCATTTATTGTTAACAAGATCCCAATTCTGTGTTGATTTACGATCAACTGAGTATCTATCTGTTTCAAAGTCAACTGAATTAAGTTTTTTCTTATACAACTGTTCAATATAGTAACGTACCTGATCTGCTTTACCTGGTTTAGCATAAGCAATTACCCAGGCCGGAGTAAATCCTAGTACACGACCATCTTGTTGTTTTGACTTCATCCATAATGGTAATACTTCAGCATATTGACCTAAACGATCAATGATACGTTTACGCATGTTGTCTAATGAATTTGGATACACACGATTTAGATAACTTAAATCTTCAACAACATTTCTATAATCTGTATATTCTGTTGCATCTGCTGAGTAGTGTGTGGTGTCTGCTTTAATTGTTTCTAAGTCTGCTGTAAGTTTAATACTAACACCTTCGGCACCTTTGTCTGCATAGATATAGGTATTGTCTGCTTGTATTTCTGTTGAGTCTGCTGATTTAGTTACAATAACTTCAACATCAGGATCTGCTGTGACATCTGTGCGATCTGCTGTAATTGTCATTGAACTTGCTGTTTTACTTTGGTCAACAGTTGATTCTGCTTGAAAGTCTTCAAAGAATGGTGTACGAGTAATTTCTAACGCCACTGACTCATCATTGTTCTTAAGTTTTTGTTGTACTTCACTGTAGATAACTTCGTAGACTACATTGCCATCATCGTCTAATGCTTGTGCAGTTTTAATGTCGCCTAACACAAGACTTTTACGATAGTGATTTAATTTCATTGCTTCTATATATTCGTGTAGCTCTTTTGGTTTTATTCCGTATGCGTGATCGTATCTAACTTCTTTAGCAATACCAAAATTTGGATCATCACTTCTATAAATTAAACTATCAACAAAGATATCTTTGTTATCTAATAATGATAGTAAATCTTCTCTGTCACTGAGCTCTGGAGTTGCTTTCATGTAAACAGTTTCGTATGGTTGTAGATATTTGAGCTCAACATAAAGTTCAAATTGTTTAAATACCGATATACGTGCTGACTCGTTAAATGCTTCAACAGTAAAGTAATAGGTTCTGTCAAATACTGTTGGATCTACAATTAGACGTGTAGTAATCAGTTCATCAAATGTTGTAGTACCACCATCTAACATAAACGCTTGGAAACTGACCTGTCCTGTAACGTTACCACTTGGTTGTAATTCAAGCCCTTGTGGTAAACTTGAATCAGATCCTGCTTTTAATCTGTACTGTAATGCCGCACCTGAACTTGCTGTGGCTTTAATTGCAACATTACTGATGTCGCCGTTGTTTAGTGTAGCAACACGTGTTGGATTAACCCAACGTATGTCAGTATCAATAGCACCAATAATTCTTATTGTAAAGAAGTTAATTTGTGATGCCACTTCAGGTTTGTTTTTCTTTTTAACTTGTACACCAAATGTATATGTTGTATCTGTTAGCCCAACATCTGGAATGTATCCATACAAGAATCCTGAATCAATATCCATAGTTAAGCCTGGAGGCAATCTAGTTTCAGCACGGTCAAATCCTATACCTGTAGCATCAAACCCTACGCCTGTTGCGTCAAAGGCCGCGGCATCACCTGTGGTTAGAGCATACTCCATTGGATCCCCATCTACGTCAACACCTTCAAATTGATAAACAAAATAGTTATCGTGTCTGTATGTACCTAGATCACCTGCTTTAGTTTTTAAGTATGGAACACGACTATTGTCTACATCAGCTGTAACATCACCATTGTCTACTGTAATGTCTGTAATATCTGCTGTGATGTTATCTTTGGAATAAACAAACACTGAAAAATTTTGTATTGATGAGTTACGACCATCACTTAACTCTACAGTAAAATTGTAACGTTTGCTTGATGATTGTGTAGAATGATCAAACGGATATAAATCAAAATGAGAGCCATCAGCATCATAGCCTTTGTAAGCATAGTTAGGTAAATCTTGTGCTGGTTGAACTACTCCACTGAGTAAGCCATCTTTGGTTAATGTAGTTCCTGTTGGCAGTTCGCCACTTAGTAGTGTAAATGTATGTTCTTCATCAGGATCGGGATCTGTAAATTCAAATTGATATTCAATATAGTCGCCGTCGTAACAATCTTTAATGTCACTAGGTTGTGTTACCCAGGTTGGTGCATCAGCACCTGCTACTGTTAGTGTAAATGTTCTGTCTGCTACACGATCAACTACTTCAATTGTACCACCAGTTACTGGATCTATTTCGTTGTGTGCTGTGAATACACGCACTGTAAATTTTGAAGTAACGTTTTCTTTAACTTCTAATGGTACACCTTGTAGAGAAGTAACTGCTTTTGGAATACCTTCAACTAGACCATTTCTACGACATTGTATACCTTCAGGTAGTTCACCTGCGACCATAATGTAGAAAAGATGTTCTGATGTGTTGGTTATATCATCGTGAGCATATAGGGTAAGTTGATAGAACTTACCTTCTTGAATTGTACCGAGATCTCCTGCCGGAGTGTCCCAAATTGGTTTGCCTGTTATCACTGCCATACAACTATTTATCAAGTCTAAGGCAATAAAAAACCCACTGTAAAAGTGGGTTTGTTAAAAACTAAAGTTAATTACTCTTTAGTCCAATACTGATAAGCACCATAAAGAATAGCCGCCCAAGCCGCTACACCTAATAGTGGTTTAAATAATAAAGCAACAACGCCCATAGCAATTAATGCCACACCGTTTTTACTTGATCTTTCTTTCCATCGTGCTTTTAGATAATCTAACATAATTGAGATCTCCTATGTTATAGACTAGTATTTATTACTTGTGTCTGTGTATAATACGACCTTTATCTAAATCGTAAGGTGACATTTCTATTTCTACTTTGTCACCTAATAATACTTTGATTTTAAACTGTCGCATCTTTCCAGATAAGTAGCAGACGATTTCTTTGTCTTCTATGTCATCTAGTTTAACTTTGAACATGGTGCCAGGTAGTACATCTACTACCTTGCCCATTAAATTGATTACATCTTCTTTTTGTTTTGACATTCAGTCCTTACATTGAATTTTTTTTGTCTTGGATCTCTGCACGTCTTGCTTTAGCAAGTTTGCCAATTTCACCAAGTGCTTTTCTAGCACGAGCGGCCGCGGCTTTAACACCTTTACCGTCCCATGATTCTGCTTCTGCTAGATATGCTTCGTATTGTTCAATAATTTGTTCGTGTAATGTTGCCATAATATGACTCCTTGTTAATGTAGTGTAGTAGGACTGGTATTGTCCACGTACTCTTCATCATCTGTGTTAAGTGTTAATTTGCCTTGCTCATCTATAGTGAGCATGACTTTGTCCCAATTACCGGCTTCCTCTTCAGGTACTCCAAGCAATCGCATTACGTTACCAGCTGGTACTGGACCAATACCATAGGTGTTAAGCAATATAACTACGTCGGTCATCATTTGGATAACAACTTCAGTTAATGCTCCTTGTTGATCGACGTAGTCCTTACTCATGTACACTATTTAACCTATTCTGCTACTTCAGGCGTATTTTCAGTACCGGTATTAACAGTTTCCCAGCTTGACGTATCAATAGTTGGACGTTTAGCAATTTCTTCAATAGAAACTGATACAGGTTTCTTAACTACATGATACTCGTCAAGTTTTGCGTTAACAGCATATTGTGCTTCTTCACAGAGTTTGTTAAAACCTTCTTGATCCACTAACCATTCACATGCTTGTTGCTTGGTCATTGGCTCTGGTAAGTCAAACAGTTCAATATCTGTGTGTCCACCTTTGTGTAACATTTTAAAACGTGTTACCATATCTGTTGCCCAACGTACCTTATAAGTGCCTCGGAACAATGTTGTACCTACAACGTTAAATAATTTATCTGTCATGATTATTTCCTTCCTTAATTTAAAAAAATACTACTGGCTATCACTGTAGTGCTTGATAGCGTTCTTTCCACTCTCAGTTAATTCTTCTGCTTTTTCAATAGTGTTTTTGACACCATATGTAGCAATAGAGAAACCAAGAACAAAACCAATTAATAATTTTATCATATCAACTCCTGTTGTGTTACATCACATACTAGTTCTTCTAGTCTTAGAAGATTGTCTATGTCTATACCTAAATCACCAACATTGTTTTGTAATGCTAGATCAACAACTTCTTGCTGAGCAAGACATGCTGTATAGTAATCTTGTTTACTGATTGCGTCGTTAGTTTTATTTTGCAGAACTAACATTTTGTTTAGAGCAGTTTCAACTGAATGATAATGCTCCTCGGGTGTTGGTATATTTTTAACAGTAACGAACGCTATGATAATACCTATTACAGCAACAACTAATATCACTTTGTCCATTGTGTCAGGTGATGGTACTTTCAATTTCATAACGTTCCTTTCAAAAAATTAGTGCCTAGTTTAAGTTAGGGACGGTAAACTAGGTCTGTAAAGTCGTCCGCGGCTTCTTTGAGTAGATCTTATAAAGCGAAATCAACCAGTGACTCTACTCAGGACGCTGTGCCCTCTTCGCTATTCTGTCTAAAGAATTATTGAGCAAGCCAGAGGATTTTAGGTGATCAAACCAACCTCTAACTTCTCTAACTAAGTCTCGAGCCTCAGTCTTTGCTGTTTTTGTTAAACTAGACTTGCTCAATAATCCCTTATCCATACTATTATTATAGCAAAAACGGATTTTTTGGTCAAGCATTTTTTTCAAATAATTCAAATTGGAAAGGCTCACTATAATCCTTGATCATTGCTACCAACGGATCCTCTTCAAATTCCTCCTGTACCAAACTGTATTCCTCATCATAGTAGTCATCAAAGTCCTGAATGATTAGATCGTCAGCGTCACCATTGTCAATCTTTTGCCAGGCCTCATCAACGCTATCTGCTACTACTATGTGTTCCTCCCAGTATACTGCCCTGCGTTCAAATGTATAACGATTAGCCAAAGACAGGAACTCCCTTGAGGTCTAGATACATCACAAAGTAAAACAGGAATATGATGAATCCTGACAGGCCAACAACCAACATATAGCCAATGGTGCCATCACGATCAATGATATCTTCTCGTTGTTCTCGCCAAGTTTTCATAGCCATACAATCCTTTGTCCAGGTCCCTTCCAGGGCGTCATGCTCTCAATATCACTTTCCTTTAAAAAAAGGTTATTACCTGAGTGTCCTCTGGGGTCATCTGTTACGTAAAAATAAACAGTGGGCTCACCCAACATTTCATTTTTTTCTTTGACATAACCTATGTAGTAATTACCATCAGTCATCGTCAGTCTAACGGTCTCTGCGTCACTGGGTCTGGGTGATGACCTTATTGGATTATAGTTTTCTTTTTCTTTCATAGCTGTTACGCTACCTCTGCATCAAGTTTTAATTGTTCTGCTAGTTGTTCAGTCTGAACGTTGTCCATGTCTCGAATACAAACAGCCATTTCGTATTCCCATATACCTGGAATCAATACTGCTTTAGCATTTGACAACATCCAGTCACATGTTTCAATACCATAGTCACGTTTCATTCTAAGAAACGCATCACTCATACCATGACATTGAATTAAGTATGCTGTGTTGTCCACGAGCATGGCAACGGTCTGACCGTCTTCTGCACCACTTAATAATACCTGTTTCATCTTTGAAATATTCATTACGCAACCTCCATAACTTTAACAACAAATTTTTGAAATTGTGATACAGGAATATCTGTTTCTGTTTCTCTTTCATTCGAAAACAAACTATCCATATGACAGTCAACATTTTCATAACTTACGTTAACTGCTGTACCCCAATCAGGATGATCACACCAACCGTTATATGTAGCAACAGTTTCAACTTGTTCATTGTTTTTGTGATCCCATGCTTTGATTAAAACTTTAGTATTTGCTT
>Ga0222715_10002208_pt1 | contig 17977 bp, 25 predicted proteins | sample C33_9DmetaG_FD_165056 | JGI IMG/M metagenome (GOLD analysis project Ga0222715, IMG submission 165056) | Estuarine water microbial communities from San Francisco Bay, California, United States - C33_9D | ecosystem: Environmental > Aquatic > Marine > Unclassified | place: USA: California... | reverse complement strand
AATTTTAGATTCTGTTTTCATTTAAGAATACTAAACCTCTATTTCGTACAAAGGCCTTTTTACCTTTTTTGCCTAAGTTTAATGTTGATGCTGATCTAACTTGCTTGGTATATTCTTCATTGTAAGACATTCCATATTTTTTAAAAGTGTCAATCCAATATTTTTCTTCCTGTAGATTGACATGATGATGTCCTTCCCACCCTGGTGGAGCATATGTTACTAATACAACTTTGCAACACTGAAAGGCCTTTATATAGTTAGGAATGTATTGTTCATATACGTGTTCAACAAATTCAACGCTCCACCCTATATCATACGTGCCTGATAAAGGTGCTGGACCTACAGTAAAGTCGTGTATTATAAATTTATCTTTTTTATATCGTTCAACAGTGTAATCGCCGTCAATACCTAAACTATCAAGTCCCATTTCTTCTGCTAGTTGGACCATGCCTCCGGGACCACAACCTATGTCCAAGTATGTTTTTGCATTAAATGTATCTTTTAGATAGTTTAGTGCTCCGTGATCTACATGTGTTTTATTTGCGTGTCCGCCTAAGTGTTCCTCTAGCATTAGATTCTCCTCTTTGCCTTGGCTAATTGTTGTTTTTTGTTCTGACCTTTTACGTGTAGGAAATGGCTTCCTATTTTTGAATTACCAAAAGGATTTTTATCAGTTGTAGAATCTATATTTAGATCATCAAATAATTCCGTTTTCCTGTATTCTTTTCTAACGGCATCAAACAAAAAACTATCATGAGTTTCTGATATTTCGGTAAATTTACCCGAGGGATAAATGTTCCACCAAGTATCAACAAAATGTTTTGTTTGTGGGTGATTCAAATTAAATCCCATAAATCCGCACTCACTATAATTTGTCTTCCTTCCAAGATAGGAGACTATTTTACTTTCATCACAGATAGACTTTAAGAATTTATCATCAATTTTTTTAAAGCACTCAGCGTCGGTATCGAGCCAGAACAACCAACCGCTATCCTGTTTCTTAACATGAGACAATAGAGGAAAAGTTTTATGTACCCACTTGATAGCATGCGTTCTCCATTCGCCCCTACCGTTTCCAGTTGCCTTAGGATGATCCTTATATGCTTCCTTAAATTCTGATAGGTAAGGCACAGTTTTATATAAATCAAACCATTCTACTCTGCCTGACAGTCCTTGTTTGGCCTTTGCAAGATCCTTATCATTTAACTCGTGATAGAGATAAATTTTTCCACCAGGATACCAGTTTTCGTCTAACTTTTTTACAGTTTGACTGGCCACTTCGTCCCAATAATGTTTATTAAAACTGGTCAGGACGTTGTACATTATTTTTTAACTGCCGTGCCGATTGTTCTTCTTACGATATCATCGTGATTGAATTCTGCCCAATACAGTTCAAATGCTACACCATCTTCCACACCTTCAAACTGGTGAATCTTACCTGGTTTTACCTGTGTGAATTCCCCTGGACCAAGTATGGTTTCATCTACTAATCCTTTCTGATCAGCGTCCTGCCATACACGCACAATCATCTTTCCTGATTCTACAAAGAAACCATTCCATTTGTATTGATGCTCGTGTTCTGAACATTTAAATCCTTTTTTAAACTCAATACGGTGAAACTCTAGCACACCGTTTGCATGGATCAATTCCGTCTGACCCCATATCTTACCTGCTTTCATAGTCATCCTTTCTTCCTTGCTCTATGGCGTTATTATATGTAATTATCAGAGTAAGTTAGCCAATTCAACTACTTCTGACTGTCTGCTTATCTCTTTGACAAAATAAGCACAAGGTGGATTAGGTTCGTCGTGAAGCGGAATAGTTAATAATTGACCGTTCTTCATTTTTGGAAAATACCATCTTACGTCCTGATAGATATTAATAATTTCTACGGGCATAAACTCGCATCTATATCCTTTAATGGGATTAATTACAAATGCTTCAAACCCACGCTCATTAATAGAAGTTAATGGAAGAACTTCAGGATCGCTACCGCAATCGCTATCTCCTACTAGGATGCACCAATCAAGTGGCATTTGAACTTCGTGTCCGCCAATCTTCATTAGTATAGCCGGACTATTAAAAGATTCTAAAAATATAAGTGGCTGAAAGAAAAAGTCTGGATTCTTTGGGTCAGAATTATCTAACACACTAAATCTAGCATCTTCAGAAACTTCTTCTGGTAATTCATTAAGGTCAAACGCCTTATTATCTAATGTTAATATTCTCATTGGTTCTCCTGTAAACCTGGGTATGTTTTTTCATGTCTGGCTATCCAAACATTATCGGGTCCTACTTCGTAAAATCCAATAACGTCCATAACTGCTTTTTCAACGGACGGATAATCTATATCGTGTCCCATCATCCAGCCATCATGTTTTAGTTTAGGCATCCAGGCAATTAAATCTTTTCTTACATTTTTATAAGTATGCGAAGCATCTATAAAGAAAAAATCTAAACTGTTATCAGCAACAAAATCTGGAGATACTCTACTATCGGTTTCATAAGTTTTTAATCTATGTCCGTATTTCTCCTTGACCTTGTCATTAAAAAATTGTGTAATATCCTTGTCTATGGCATACATTTCACACATAGGATTGTTGTCTAGAATATGGAACGTTGTTTTTCCTGTCCGGACACCAATTTCTGCACCTAATTTAAGATTATTGTTTTTAACAATATCGCTTAAAAAATGTTCTCTCGTACCGCTAGTTTCTGATGTATACTTAACAATCAAATCTAACTTTTCGTTGTTAATTACTTTCATTATTGTCCTCATAAAAAGCAATTGTATCACTCTTATATTTTTTAACGGTAAATCCTAAATCTAATAGAAATATAATTGCTTCATCTGCTTCGTTTCTTTTATTCTCAAACATGATCGTCGGTCTGTTCTTTTTTAAAGTTTTTACAGCACCTTTGATTACATTAAGTTCGTATTGTTCTGTGTCAATTTTTATAAAATCGACATCATTAAAAAACTTATAATCGTCCAATCGTTTTACTTGAACTTCAAACTTTTCTCCATCAGTCCAATCCTTGTTTCTTAATTCAGAAATAGATCCGTGTTCTGGATTTTGTGTTTCGCTGTTTACAATTAGTGTTTTAATTTCTTCACTATCTCCTAATGCAACATTATAACATTCTAAAAGTTTATTACTAGAAAGTTCCACAAAACTTTTTGGATTTGGTTCAAAACAAATAATTCTTTTAAACTTATCAACATACGGAAAAGATGTTTTTCCATTACTTGCACCTATGTCAATATATGTACGGAAATTTTTTATCTTAGGCATTGCCCAATCATCTATTTTAACTTCGCTCATGTATCCACCTTTGTTACTGTGTGAGGATATTTTGCTTCTTTATAGAATCTTTTTCTCTCTGTTAAATGTCTTTTTGCATACTTACAGGTAGAAGTAATATCCCAAATCTGTACAAAATCCTTATCCTCTGCCTTTCTTATTCCGCGCCCAATGCTTTGAATAACACGGACAAAACTTTTCCCGGGTTCAATAAGAACCAAATTAAAAATACGAGGAATATTAATACCAACAGCGGCAACCCCATAAGTAGCAATAATAATCTTTCCGTCACTTGTTTTAATTTCGTCATATTGTTCTTTTCTATCGTCTAGTTTCACATCGCCTTTAATAAATGTTGCTTCGGGAATATTCTTTAACAGTTTATTACCTGTATCGATTCTATTAACTAGGACAAGAGTATTACCATTCTTAGCAACGGTATTAATATGATTAGCAATGTATTTTAAACGCTTCTCGTCGGTCACTAACCAAGTATATTCTTCTTGGTAACTTCTAAACTCTTCAATATCTTTTGTTTGTAAAATTTGAATATCAAGTTTTGCTAATACACCCTTTTCTTGTAGGTCGTGTGCTGATACGTTGTTAATTACTGGTCCTATACTAGCAAGGATTCCTTGAAACTCCCATTTTTCCTTAGGCACAGTTCCTGTTAAACCCCAGCGTATAGGAGCATTCCTAAAATTTACTGTAAGTAATTTTTTAAGAACATCTGCCTTTGCTTGGTGTACTTCGTCTATGATAATTGCTCTTACACCTTCTGTAAATTCTGCAAGAGTTAGTGTATCACTGTCGTAACTTTTCTTGTCAAGAACATTAAGACTTTGCCAAGTACAAATAGTATGTGTATGATTTAATTCCTTGCGATCACCAAAGTAAACACCTACATCAAGTCCTAAATTTTTGTAATCTTCTTCAGTCTGAACAACAAGGCTCTTGTTTGGTACAATAACCATTGTGCGGCCATAAGGCTCACATAAATGCGAAAGGGTAGCAGTCGTAATAGTCTTACCGGCACCTGTTGCAACCTCCTGTAACGATTGTGGATTTTCTAAAAATTGATTAACGACATCGTATTGATAGTCACGCAACACTATAGGTTGTCCTGCCTGTTGATGTCCTTCGGGCCAAACCTTTCCCTTGTCAGCCCAGTAATTTTCATCAATTTTACTAAAGTCAAACTTATGATGCTCTCGCTGATCTATTACCTCAATATCATATCCGTCATTTTCAACTATAGGAAGTGCAACATCAAGATGTGCCAAGAAACCGTTTCCACCAATTCCAAAGAAACTAACAGTTCCGTCCCAGCGTCCTAGTTTGAAAGCAGGCATGTGTCGTGCATAAGGAAGATCGTATTTTAATTTGTTAGCGATCTTCCTTCTAGTCTCGACAGCAAGTCCTTCGAACTTGATGTTTACTTCGTCTTTTATAATAAGTTTACAGTTCAACTATATCTTCCTTATCTTTAACAGGTTTGTATTCTCCAATAAAAACAACGCATGGGTGATTATTAAACATCGCCCTTGCTGTGGAATTCATACCCGGTAATAATTCATTTGTAGCAACTATTATAACATCATTTACGTCTTTGAACAACCACTTTGCTGGCTTCTGTTGGAAGATTAGGAACTTTGCGTCCTGTATTTTTCCACCAAAACCGCTTTGATTGACCCATTTGTTAAAATCTGGATTCTCTTTATTGCTTGATCTAAAACAAACTCTAAAGTCAGTCCTGTCATAACCTAGTTTTTCTATTTCAAAAGCAAGATGCCTAATCCAATCTTCTGCACGCTCGCTTCTTTCCAAGATCAATAGTATCTTACCCTCAACTCCGTAAGACAATTGTAAAAATTGTTCTATATCTCTAGCGAAAAAGCGGTTTCCTTTATTACTTGCAATTTTTTCAAAAACGTTATTTGGTTTTTCGTTATATATGTAACCCATGTTCTTTGCTAGAATTAAATCAGCAGATACTTTATTAGATTTGTGACTATTAAAGTAATCCAGGGCATCCTCAGGAGCATTCCTTAGGAATACTTGATTGTTTTCAATAACAGATCTTCGTTGATGAAATTTTTGATTTTGCCAAATTTCCTCAACATTTGATAATGCTTCCATAAAAGATTCGTCGATTTCAAAATCTCTTTCTTTACAAAAATCAAATACAGGCATTGAGTTATAATCGTAGAATTTTAATTTTCTAATTTTCCTTTCTCTGTCCCATTGGCTTGACTGCGATGCCCATCCTTGTTGAGAAATAATTTCTCTATCAAATTCTTCCTTTAACTGAAATGGAAATCTAAAGCACATCCATATTTCTTTGCCATCCTGTTCAACCCAGACCTTCTTTGACTGATCTATAATTCTAAAAGAATTTTTCCAAAGAGGTTGTTCTAAGTGAACTATGAAATCATAATAGGGCTGGCAGGTGTTTCTATATTTTGTTAATATTCTGAGTATGTACTTTGCTTGATTTTCAGTTAGTTGTGCATTAGAATTTAGACTAGTATAAAAACTTACAGCGGCACTCCTATCATTAGGCTGCATGAAAATTCTATTCGTCGACATTGTGTCGAAGAATTTCAAAAATATATCTTCAATGTAGAATGGTTCTTTCATTCTGTTATTATACTATCTCTGTTAACAAAAATCAAGAGTTTAGTTGTGCTAAAATATGATTTTCTAATCTTTTAATAGGAATGCCCTTGGATATTTCTTCCACGGTCCACTCGGTATGTGCTACCTTGACTAACCAATCCTGCCTATCGGGCAATACAGGATTTAGAATATTTTCAAATGTATCAGATACAGGATATGCTAGGCTAGACGAATCACATATGATAGGAGTACCTGCGATAGCAGCATGGATTGGAACTCCGCTGTTATGATTGATTACACAATGATAATCATACCGTATATCAAAGTCGTCATAGGTTCCATCTATCTTAACTGGATTTTGCCTTATGACATTTTTAAATTCGTGTTCTATTCCAGGCATTGGTGATCTTGGATGTGGTCGCAAAACTATTGTTTGATCTGTTTTTTCTCTTATTCTTTCGACAACAGAATACACCCAAGAATCTACGGAAGGCATCCCTTCCCATTGCAAACTCTTAGAATGCTGTGTTGCAACTAGTATACTCTTTGATCTATATTTGTTTTCTTCCTTGAGATATATTCCTAACTCAGCAGGACGATCGATATCTAAATTAGCATCATTTCCAAATATTCCTAAACCGTGTATATGATTTAGACATATTCTCCACGTTATGTTTCTCTTCAGATTTCCTACTTCTATAATTACAATGGGTTTATTGTTTTTCCTGGCATTTTCAAAAATTAACTTGTTAGGTAACATACGTCCGTTCCATAACACCGACCAGATGACTGAAACATCCTCGTTATCGCTAACGACTTCGTGCCCTGCATGTTTGAGACCTTGCTCAAATGCATTGAAAATGTCTGGACTGTTTAATGCACCGTGCTCTCTGAAAAGTTTGAACCGCATGTTCTCTCCAATAAATATAGTAGTATTTAATGGTTTAAGATGAATAAATTTAAAAAAAGAATATCAAAAAACGTAAAAAAAGTTCCAATTGACTGCCTAGTTGTTGGTAACGGATTTGGAAACTTTGATAATTTACTAGAAATGTTTAATACAGTGTTCGTCTATGAAACTGACATAACAACCAAATCAAGAAATCTAGTTTTTAGAAAAACTATTGAAAGTACCTTTGATTTGAGAGACGTTACTGCTATTTTTATAGATTTAGATAAATTACATATAATGGATCAGTTGTCGCCATTAATAACTAAAGTTGAGCCAGACATTTTTATAGAAGGCGAGGAAGTAATTCCTAAAACTCAAAGTAAACTGTTATATCAAATAGGATATAAAGCAATAGCACAATTAGGTTGGTGCCATCAATGGAGTAGATTAAAGTGAGTATAACCGTAGTAACAACTTTCCATAAACAAGGATATGAACAATACGGAAAAAGGATGATTGAATCCTTTTTAAGAAATTGGCCTGCAGAAATAAAACTTTATGTGTATGCTGAAGATTGCACAGTGCAAGAGTCTGCACCTAACTTAATTGTAAAGAATCTTCATCAGGCAAGTCCTGAACTTGTTGCTTTCAAGGAGAGATGGAAAAACATTCCCAAGGCAAACGGAGACGTTAGTTCTGATCCAATTAGAAGTAAAAGAAAAGATTCAGGAAAAGGGTTTAAATGGCATGCAATAAGATTTGCACACAAGGTATACAGCATTTTTTCATGTGCCAAAGAATGTAATACAAAATGGTTGATGTGGATGGATGCAGACACTTATTGTCATAGTCCTATAAGTTCAAAGCAACTAAATGGACTTCTTCCTGGCAAGCAAGAACTTTGTTACCTAGGACGAAAAGGAAAATATAGCGAATGTGGACTTTATGCTATGAACATGGAATCACAAAGTACTAAAGATTTCTTGACAGAATTTCAAAGAGTATATGACGATGCGGAAGGTCAGGGTGGAATATTTTCAATGATTGAGTGGCACGACAGTTTTGTCTTTGATGTTGTTAGACAAAGATTTCCTAACCTTAAACAGTATGATTGGGCAGCATCTTTACATGATTTAAGACCACGACCTGGTATGTCTAACGGTGAAGGACATCCTCTTATAAACTGCGAATGGGGTGCGTATTTAGATCACCTTAAGGGCGGAAGAAAGCAATTAGGTAAAAGTAAAAGAGACGATTTAAAGGTTCCTAGACCAGAACCGTATTGGCAACAGTTTAAATAAACTTTCTAAAAAACTGCCATGCTTCTCCGGAACGCAGTTCATCAAAGTTCCAATGACACATTGATAATTTTTCTACCCAAGCCTGTCTTTCAAACATCTTTGGATCTTCAATCCTTTTAAGATTTGTGTTGCACACACCGAACGACTGGCTAATTTCGACCTGAGGGTCTGTAACAAAAGTTGGAACTCCGTCGATTGCACTAGCAATACTAGGTGAACTGTTATAAACAATCGATGCCCAAGCGTTAATAAGGTCTTGTCTAATATGGTTTTTACTTAATGTAATATGTTTGTATTTTCTAAATATAGACTGATCAAACCATCTCTGCCATTTTTTATCTCCAGGGTGGACTCTTATAACAATGGGTCTGTCTGAAAAGGATCTTACCTTCGCAACAGTTTCTAACAGCCATTGATTAACAGATAATCCTTTCATACTCCAGCCACCATTTCTTTGACAACAAATTAGTATATGAGTTCCTTGTGTTCTCCAAGGTTTAAGTGATAGTCCTAGATTAGCACTTATCTTTTTCCATCTTAGCGGATCAACTTCGGTATCAAAATAAAATCCAGTTGTAGGAAAAACTCCATCAAAACTATATCTTAGATATGTCTTTGTATTTCCAGGATCTGCAAATAAAAATAAGTTACTATCAACTATCAAAGAACGCTTTCCATTTTGTTTTTGCATATCAATTGCGTTTTGTCTTAGAGTTAAATGCGGAACTCCTTTCTTCCCGTCCTCATGCACGAATCCTTGTACAAATGCCACATCACAAGGAATAGCATTCATGCCTCTGTGATCAACACCTTCGTCTCCCGAAGCTCTTACTCCTTGTAGAAAGTTATCTAAAATTAGAGGCTTTTCTGGATTATTATTGTTTGGCGGAATTCCACCATAGTATGCAACTGCTTTAAATTTTGACATGATATTTCTCTATAATACGTTTTGCTGTTCCGTTCATTAATTCTTCTTTTGTGAATTGACTATAACTTAACATACAAAGCCAGTCGGTAATTTTTCCATAATATAGATCATTGATATCAGAAAGACTGTTTTTTGTAATGGGATTAGTAATGTGTTTTCCTAATGTAATTGCCGGAATACCTGCCCAAATTGCTTCAGTTGTTGCATTAGAATTAATGCTTATAACACAATAGTAATCCTCATTAAGTAGTTCTTTAAATAAATTAGTTCTTTGATTTAAAGGTGCTTTTTCTCTAAATTTGATAGGCTTATCTGTATACTTCCTTAATTCTGCTTCCACATCGTATTTCCAAGTTTTTAAATCGCAATGAAAAATACTTGCAGCAAACGGACCCGGTTCAATGACATATATAACATCACCGTTCTTTCTCCACGGAACAGGAAACTTAACGAAGTTCTCTAGCCTAGATGTAGGAGCATCAAAGTATTCACCATAGTGTAAATGATTTCTCACTAGTCTATGCCATTTTTTATTGGGCTCTAAAAAGTTTGTATAACCGCTATCTATAAACCAAAAAGGATAATTGTTATCTATTTTAGTGACCAACAGTTCTTCGTTACCTACTGTATTTCTAATTAAACAATCTTGATCATAGGAAACAAAATCTTTTCTTCGTATAAATGTTCCGTTTGAGTCTAAACTTAAACCTGTTCCCTTGACAAAATTTTTATATTTGCTGTTTTTATAATTTTCAAATATAGTTTCTAATCCTAGGGTGTTAATAATCTTTTCAAGATTTTTATGTATTGTGTTAAAATCACTATTTTTCTTTTCTTTCAGCCAATCTCTTATGTAAGAATAATAATTTTCCATGTCCTTGGCTATCGCTTTTTTTAATTTATTATAGAACTTTTGTTTGGTATTATCATCCCAAGAATGTTTTGGTTTTACATAAACTTTTTTATTATCTAGTTTTCTTGCAACTTCCTTTTCGATGAACAATTGTTTTACATAGTTTACATTGTCCTCAGGCACAGGTTGTTTTTTTGCATCGCGATGTGTATCAACAAGGCTATGTAAAAAATTTGCAATTTCCTTATCGTTTAAAAGTAGTTTCATGAGTATTTCTCTGTAAGTTCGTATGCCATGCCATTTAAAATCTCTTCCATGGTAAATTGTCCGTATGCTAAGTTCATGCATTGCCTTTCTATTAAACTAGGATCAGGTTTAAATGGATTAGAAATAGTTGAAATGTCGGAACCTGCAATGGGTGTGGCACAGCAAGGAACACTCACTGTTGCAGGAACACCATATGCTACCGATTCTAGTGCTGCTATACTATTAAATGCTACAGTAACAGCAGTTCCGCTATCTAGTGCATCATATATGGAATATGTATTATTACGATCACTTCGTGAACCTTTTATTCGTACTTCTACAGGTAACTTACTAAATTCTTTTAATTTATTTTCAGTTTCCTTAACCCATTCGTCATAATTTACATTATAATATTTGCAGGCCTTTGGATTAGGCATTACTAGTAATATTTTTTTATTGTAATTTTTCCAGCCCTTCCATTCTAATCTAGGATCTTGTTTAATTAATTGTTCCCAACGATCGCTTGGTACATTTCTAATAATTGAGTGCTGATTCTCATTCTTAACTACTCTGTGCCATATTTTTTTACCACTTGGATTTCCTTTACTTGGAAAATTTCCTAAGTATCCAGTATCTATGTAGTAAAAGTCTCTTCCGGTTTCGATACATCTATTCACGTGATCTTTTTTAATAACGCCTCTCAGTACCAAGGGCTTGGAAGTTTCGTTGGTGTCGGTAGTAAGCCTATTTCCTGAGCCTATTACTAATGCTTCTTCTAAAGAGTAATCTTTCATAATTACTTCATCATCTCAAATAGTTCTTTTTTCCACAGATCAGAAAATTCACATTCTCTATAGTTTTCAAACCAAGGGCCGCCTTCTGTATAGTGTATTAGTTTAGGCGTTTCATAATCGTCATAAACTCCAACTAGGTAATTCCAAGTATGATCCAATTTTCCGATTTCTTCGTCTTTCAACCAACTAAATCGGTGCATATACTTTCCAGTTGTTTCAAGATTATTGATTAAGTCAGTAGTTACAACCTTATTACTAGGATGACCGCAGTTCCATAATACAACACTTGACCAATTCTTACGTGGATATACTGTTTGTTTTTGTCCATCCATTTTTACACCTTCTTGTACTTTGTAATCGTGATGGACACACATAACAGCATACTTGTCGTCTGCTTGATCAAAAAGTTCCTTGATGTCTGTTGTAAGGATCATATCACAGTCCATAAACAATGCCCAGCCCTCAAAATTTGTAAGTTCTGGTATAAGGAAACGTGTAAAAGTAAATTCTGTGCTTGCAAGTTTATCTACAGGTCTAGTGTACCATCCTGCATCTCTTAGTTCTTGCTGTTTTAGCGGTTGAACATCCGCATTTGGCTGTTTACTTATAATACTGTGTTTACATACCTGATATGCAATGTCTTCTCTTGTGTCGTATCCTACAAATACTTTCATTTTTCCTCCAACATCCTTTTGGCTTTGCCTGTTTGTAACTCGCTTATATGGAATTGACCATACGCTAGGTGACAACCCCATTCAAATAATTTATCTCTATCGGGATAGTATGGAGTTTCAATCTTTGATAGATCTTTTAAAGAAACTGGTGCCGCTGCTGTTTGAGGTGCTAATGCAAATACTGGAATGCCATGAAATATAGACTCGACTGCTGCGTTGCTATTAAAAGTTACAAGTGCAAATACGTCATTGTCTAATGCATCTTGTAATGTATCTGTAGTTAATCTGTCTAATCTTAATTTATTTCTTTTTCTAACTTCAACAGGTCTGTCGGTATGTTTTTTAATTTCCGTAATTGTTTCTGCGACCCAATTGTCATAATCAATACCATAAAATTTCATAGGTTTTTCATCAGGTGCAGCAATTAATATTTTTCTTCCGTCTTTCTTCCACGGATTAAATTTTTTTCTAAATGCTTCAAATCTATCTGCAGGTCTTTTAATTATTTCGTCACCGTGCTGTAAATTATTTTTAACTATTCTATGCCAATATTTCCAACCGTTGGGATTGCTTTGAGTTCTCTCATTTCCAAAGTATCCTGTGTCCATGTAATAGAAATCTCTTTGATCTGCCCAGCACTTGAACATAAATTTTTTCTTCAGTATTCCTCTTAACGCTATGGGTTCGTCGGATTCATTATAGTCAAAAAGGTCAGGATCAACTGGATCTGATCCGCAACCCCGAGCAAACATATTCATATAAGGGTCGTCTTTTCCTTTACTTAAAAAAATCCATTTGCTCATCTTCTTTCTATATCCTCTTCAACGCAGGCTTCGCCGTATTGAACTTCTAAAATGTGTGCTAGGTCAGTTCCCGGATTTGATGCTTTGTGCCAAGTTCCTACAGCAATATCGTAACCCTTTTTTAATGCCTTTAATGTTTGTTGTTCTTTTCTTTCTTCCCATTCAGTAACCATGCTAACTGTTCCTTTTAGGACATACCACATTTCGCTGCGTTTAAAATGTCGTTGATCCGATAAACTCTTTCCTGGTTCGATTACTAATTCCTTGACTTTGAATCCATTTTGTGGTTGATCATCTAACACTCTATACCAACCCCAATTGCGTATAGTTTTGGGTGATTTCCATTCTGTTAGGATCCAACTCGAACTGTTCTTTTTGTCCGCGCCGCCGACACTAAATTCAAATGATAAATTTTGATCTGTGTGCGACATTTCTGGAATATTAGTTGATGTTCTATCTCCGCCGTTGGCAAAGATAATGTGTGCTTCTGGATATAACAGTCTAGCATTATTAATCGCTTCTAAGGCTGAACCATCAGTATCATCAAACAAAAAGACATTATCGACCATTTCTAAGTGTCTAATAATTTGTGTTCGTTCGGTGCTTGGCATGAATGCTTTGCCTTTTTTGCGTTCGAGCCATCCGTCCGAATTAATACCAACTAACAGTTTATCCCCTAGTTGTTTTGCTGCTTTTAAATACTCAATGTGACCTGAGTGTATAGGGTCAAACCCACCAGTAACTAACACTATTTTCATGCTAGTATTTATATGGTCAGATAATTATGAAAATATATTATGGATTAATTAATAAACCCAAGAAACAAAAGAATATCTCGTTCCTTTGGTAATTGTGTCTACTCGATGGGGATATAAAAATAAACTAGGAAATATTAACAGATCGCCTTTAGACAATGGTATCTTTGTATCTGTAAACATTACAAAATCACCGCCGTCGAAATCATCGTTGAGCAATCCTACTACACTCAACGTTGGAATTCCTTTTATTTCCCCGTCAAAACAAGCATGAATATGGTCAATATGTTCAGTCATTAATGACGATTCATTATAGATATTATATTTTGGAACAGTAAATCCATTCCAACTCTTGTGCCAATCAAAATTATAATGATTGTAATAATCATTAACTCCGTTCCAGACAGCCTCCATTAACGCTTCTCTAGTTTTAATTGGAACCGCATCCGAACCTTGTATCTCATAACGCTCTTCTTCGCCGGGATTAACCTTTTGTTCGCCCTGATAGTTTAGAAAGGTTGCTTTTTTTGCATTAAGGTTAGGAATATCGTTAATAGTATCATTACAAATATCAGATGATACTCGATTTTGTAAAACCATTACATAATTGTCTAAATTTTTTTGCATTACAACCTGTTCAATAATTTTTTTGTTGATTCAAGAAAAGACTTCATGTCTCTTCTAAATTCTTTGTGTGCAAGATAACTCCACGCTGTAGAAACATACTTATCGTTATCATTTGCCTCTTCAACAATTAGGTCAACATCTAAATTTCTATTAATAGGAATTAATTGACAAAGCGGAGTTCCTGCTTTTATTAAAATTTTATCATTGAGTTTATGCCAAAATAATTGAACATTAATTTCTATCTGCGTATTACAATCTATAATTCCGTGTGCGGCAGTAAAAATATTATGATCGGGATACGGAACTGGCATTTGTAAGAAAACAATATCGCTGGTGCTTGATATTCTCCATCCGGTTTGTATTTTAACCAAACACTCTAATGTGTCTTCTCTAAATGGTAAGAATTTTGATAACTGATCTGCTGAGTGAGATCCAACATAAACATCAGGAAGACCATACTGTCTTACATCTATTGGACAAGACCAATCGAAGGCTTTTTTATTTTCTATCTTCGTTTCAATTACAAAGTCAATAGGTGCTGTAATTATAAAACCTTTCTTAAACAGTTGCCCAATTCCAGGACATCTGCTAGTGCCACCGAATAGGTATTCATCTGGTTGTGAATTATTTGCAGTCGTCTTGTAATCAATTGCAGATTTTTTAAACCATTCAAATGGATAGTCTTGTGATCTTACTACAGGATGAGAAACTTCAACACCAGGAAGTAAATTTACAAATCTTGCTTTTGTCTTTTTCTTCCAAAACATGTTAAAGTGTTGCGTCATCTAATCCAGCAGTTCTTAGTTTTACAATGTTTGATAACTGCCATTGTTTAATGTCGAGACCCTTAATAATACCTAACCATTTATTACGTAGTAAGGCAAATTCATTAATAATCTTTTCAAAATCAACAACGTCTGCTTCGCCGTCTACAAACTTCTCAGCATCTCTAGAACTTAATGAACGTTGATAATTTTCAACATATCTTCTAAAGTGAGATGCTCGTAAACGACGAAGTTCTATGTTAAGATATTCTAGGATCGCTTCAATTTCTTGAAGTTGGCTAAAACGAGTTTCAACAGTTGCTGGCATTGTTGCCGCAGCCATTTCAATTCTACCTCTGATGTTAGTTTCTTTCTTGGCTTCTATTAGTTCACCTTCGAAATACTTCACAGCATCAGGTATAGTTGAAATGTCCTTAGAAACTCTATCGTACCAATTCATTTAATTAATCGTCCCATTCGTCATTGTCACCGGGTTCTTCATCTATTGCGTACTCGATTGCTGTGTCAAGATATGTGTCGATACCCATCATGCCTTCGAGTGTTGATTCGGAAATTCCGTAATCAAGCAACGTGGTTATGTATTCCGATGCGGCCTCCTGCTTATCCTTGTCAGGAATGCGTTCGCCTAACACATTCCAAATATCAGCAAGTAGATCCTGATTCATATTTTTACTCTCCATTGACAGATTCTGTTTCTACCTCCTTAACGGTTTCTTCTGCATCTGCAATGTCTGGCTTGTTGGCAATGTCATTAATAATCATGTCTAACTTTTCACCAACCCATGCCTTTCGGTAATCCAAATGCACTTCTCCGTTAAGGTCAGTGTATTTAAGTCGATTGCCGTCTTTCTTGAGTAAACCCTTCGCTTCGAAGAGATCAACCAATCCACTGTAAGGATCCATTCCTGTTTCGTACGGAATCTTAACTTGGACTGATTCAAATGGTTTTGCGTAACGTGTCTTCATAACCTTACAGGCTGCACGAATACCACGCACATCTGTTACCTTGTTACCATCTTCATCTTCTTTTAGTTTCAATTTACGCATTGCTACTACAATAGATGAAGCATAGATAAATCCTTGTCCACCACTAATCTTGTCATCTGGATCAAACATATCCTGTGATGCATACGTGTGGTTAGTACATACCATACCTACGTTGTAACTACCAATCATGTTAACTGTATTACGCACGAGTGATGTCAGTGCCTTAGGCTTACGGCCCATGTCACCCTTCATATCACCCTTTTGGAATTGATCAACATCAGTTGGTGTTAGTAACATACCTAACGAGTCAATAACGAACAACACCTTAGGTCGTTCTTCTTCCGCCATTTCTCTGTACTCTTTCATAAACTCACTAATAGTTTTTGCTACGTCGTCAATCATTGACATATTGAGTTTAAGTAGTTTTTCTTCTGATGTATCAACATTCAAAGCCTGCAACCACTTTTCATCAAGTGCATTCTCTGAGTCAACTAGTACTACAAAGATGCCTTGATCCTGTGCTGCCTTTACAATGTTTGCTGAACAAAAGTAAGATTTACCTGAACCGGATTCTCCAGCGAACACAGTAACCTTACCTAGCGGAACTCCCTTGTGGAAGTCACCACTGATCAAATAGTTTAGAGCAAGGTTTCCAGTAGAAACCCAATCAGTAGGATCGTTAAATCCAATACCTAGTCCGTCAATGCTCTTTGTCAGACTTTTTCTAAATTTAGAAATATCAAATGCTTTTGCCATAATGTCCTTTTCCTTGTTGTAATGAGTGTGAGCCCACAATGAGCTCACACCCAAACTCTTTATTGCTGACGACTACGGATCATTGCTAAAATGTCCTGAGCCCTGTTAGCACTATCACCACCTTGTGCTGGTGCCGCTGCTTCTGGAGCAGGTGCTGCCGCTGCTTGTGGAGCAGATGCCGCTTCGGTTACCGGAGTTGATGATTGTGCCGGAGTTGATTTAGACTTGTTAGGGTCACCTGTAGCCTGGCCCATACCGGCTGGCTTAAAGTATTGTCCCCATTTGTCCATATCGTATGCTTCTCCGTCAACTGACGCTTCGAACATTTCCTTCATCACTTGAAGTTCAACTTCTGAAGGCTTCTTAGGTAAGAAGTCATTTAGATTAAACAGACCGTGTGAGTCAACTGCTGCCTTTTCTTCATCACTCAAAGCACGTTCTCTACGTGACCATTGTGAAGTTGAGTAGTCAGCATAACCACCTTTGGATGTTTTCTTAATACGGAAATCAACACCCTTCATAAAATCTGTTGGCAATTCTTCCAACTCAGGATCCATTAATGCACCCTTGATAATTTGGAAAATTTGTGGTCCAATGATAAACCTACGGATAGGATTATCTGGAGTTGAATCCTCATTTAGTGGATCATCTACCACAAAGCCTTGGAAAATATAAGAACGCTTCTTCCAATACTTACGACCCATGTCTTCTAAAGATTTATCTTTAAACCAAGGACGAACTTCGCTTAGAATTGGACATACTGATCCGTCGTTATACATTTCCACGCATGGAACTTGTACTTGTACAGAACGGTTGTCTGATTCACCTTTGATACCTGCGAAAGGTAATTTGATCATCGCACGTTCAACCCAAAAGAATGTGTTAGCACTGTTACCGTCTGGTAAGAATCTTACCAAGGCTTCCTTGCCTTCTTGCATATTCCAATGTGGGTAAATTGCGTTGTCTCCGCCACCAGTAGAATTACCAGTTGAGCGATTTTGTTGTTCCGCTAGTTTTGCGCGGATTTCTGCTAATGATGCCATTTTGTAGCCTCCTTTGTTTGCCTAATAAAAAATGTCATTTATGCCTAATGCACAATATGTATTATGTGCTCTTTTATTTATATTGTCAAGCAGATTTTTCTAAATAATCTGACTTTTTAATTCCAAATCAGATTATAGAGCAGGGTGTTTCTTCCAAACAGGGCCAATCAGTTGATGGACCTCCGCAAACACCAGCCAGTACCACGGGTTCGTATGCTTCTCCCCGTTCGTAAACAATGTCATATCCAGCACAGCCAGATAGCATTATCACAAGCACTATTAGTAGTCCTACTACTCCTAACCATTCTATTTTATTCATAATCCGAATCTTTCTTAAATGATTGTATGTCTATGCACACTTCCAATTGTATTGGTGTTAAGTATTTTAAATCTTTCAGGCAATCAATGTTACCGTGTTGTATGCTGTCGTGGACTTCCAGATCGTTTTCTACTGGACCATGCCAAATCAATCCAGCAAATACTAAAACAACAATTATCAATCCCCAAGGACTAGGTTCTGGTGCCTTGTCCATAATATAATCTCCTAAACGCAGTCGCCTTGATCTGCTAATCTAATATAAACACCCCGATCATATTCTTCCTTGGTTA
>Ga0222715_10002204_pt1 | contig 18018 bp, 25 predicted proteins | sample C33_9DmetaG_FD_165056 | JGI IMG/M metagenome (GOLD analysis project Ga0222715, IMG submission 165056) | Estuarine water microbial communities from San Francisco Bay, California, United States - C33_9D | ecosystem: Environmental > Aquatic > Marine > Unclassified | place: USA: California... | reverse complement strand
ATCAATACCATTAGAAGAACTAGTTCTTGATAAAACATTTTTATGGACAGCAGTACTCGCGTAGTCAAAGATATTAATCACTGCTTGAAATGAAAAGTCAGTCATAATATCGCCGTTACCCACTAACCGCATGCTTGTTCCAGTGTGAGTATTTGCTGCAGCTGTAGTACCTGCTCCTTGTAGTCGGAGAGATACGTATGTACTAGTGTCGCCGTTAAATTGTATAAATAGTTCTGTATTTGCAGAATTGTCTATAGTTGCAATTATAAGTAAATCACGGTACGAACTTCCCAGACTGCCAAAAGTTACGTCAGATGCCGAACTCGATAATGTAGTTTCGGCTAGTGGTGTCCATGCATCAGTCATTTACTTTAGACCTATCAATGTAATACGAGTCCCTGAAACAAAACTATCAGCGGCAGGGTAAAGCTCTAAACTGTCTATAGCAGAGTTTGAAGCGTACCTGTCACTCTGTATTGAAACGTGCTTTTGTCCATCAATGTATCCACCACTCATTGACCTAAAAACTTTATATTTTGTAGTGCTAAATGCATCTACAATGTCCATAATCGCCATTCCGAACTGTCCGCTTCCAGCACTGTTTTTTGCCACGCACTGTCTCATTCTTCCAAAATTATTTGCCCCGTTGCTTGAAGAGCTAGCACTAGCACCATCACTCATAAGCCAGTGCGTTCTCATACCTCCGCCGCTATAACTATTAGGTTTTACATAGCAGTCTGAAAAGTTATTCGAGGCTGTGCTGTTTCTAAAAATTGCTCTAATTTGGAGATGGTTATAGGTGTCTGAGTAGCTGGAGACTAAATCAGAAAAAGTTACGGATGACGTATTTGTTGTAATCAATTCTTCAGCAAGAACAGCTTCAGTTTCCACTACGGCAGCATAAGCAGTATTTCCCGCAAGCATGCTTAGGTATCGTTGGTAATCACCAAACGAGCTGCTACTCAGAGGAAAAACGGGGGTCATTAGCTAATTTCTACTCCCGAGATGTGGAAGTTAATAGTAGTAGCAGACGCCCCTCCCTTAATGGTTTCGGTGGCTGCTAGAACTTGCTTGAACTCGAAGACGGTCGAATCATTAGCTCCGACTGAAACAGTAGTTGCTACGTCAACATCGTCTAGGGTTAGCGTGAATGTTCCTGCTGAACCTGATGTGTTGGTCACAACTACGCTAGTTACGACTGCAGTAGTAGCAGAAGGAACGGTATAAAGAGTAGTTGTAGTTGTAGTTGTTGCTGCGCCCCTATAGAGGGCTTTAGGTGTTGTTGCCATTATTCCTCCTAGTAGGCACCCATGATTGTCATAATTTCAAGAGCGGTTGCATCTGCATCGCTACCTGCTGCTCCCGTTGGTCCAGTCGGTCCTGTAGGACCTGTAACAGTTGAGTCTGCTCCGTCAGCACCGTCTAATCCTGCAGGCCCTGTCGGTCCCGTAGGACCTGTGGGTCCTGTAGCGCCATCTGCTCCGTCAGCGCCTGCTGCCCCGTCAGAACCAGCGGCTCCAGTTGGACCAGTGGGTCCTATATCACCAGTAGCACCAGCATCACCTGTCGCACCTGTAGGGCCAGTGGGCCCCGTTGCTCCGTCAGCACCATCTAGTCCATTAGAGCCATCAGAACCTGCAGGTCCTGTGGGACCCGTCGGTCCCGTAGCTCCATCAGAGCCATCAGCGCCATCAGCTCCGTTTAAACCTGTCGCACCTGTGGGTCCTGTGGCCCCCGTAGGTCCAGTAGGTCCTGTGGCCCCCGTAGCAAAAGAAGATAAATCACTACCATCTGCAGCACCACCGCTCATAGTGGCGGCATATGTCTGGTCTGGCCCTCCACCATCAAGAGCGGCATCTCCATCTAACTCTTCAATTAGGTCATACTCGATTAGTGATTCAAGTATGTTTAGAGTGCCTGTAGGCCCTGTAGGTCCCGCACTACCTGTCGGTCCCGTGGGTCCTTTAAAATCTGCCCACGCCGAATTCGTATAAACCCTAATTTGCCCGAGGTCAGTTCTAAAAAATAGGTCACCTTCAGACGCTGAGCTAGGGTCGGACGTACCAGAAGGCAGTCCGATAGGAGTTAGAAATTGGCGGGCCATCTTCTAAGTTTACCTTACTTTTTAGTAAACGTTCTTGTCTATTGCTGCCTTCCAAGCAGTGTAGGTAGCAGGACCAAGATTTCCGTCAACGCGACCTTCGTAAGTGCCCTTGGCAACTAGACGACGCTGTAGAGCCTTGTAGGTCATACCACCTGGTTCACCATCAACTGGACCTGAGTAGCCGTGAGCTGCAACAGAACGCTGAAGTGCCTTGTAGGTAAGTCCACCCGGGACGCCATCAATAATACCTGCATAGCCGTGGTCACGCTTTAGAATCTCTTGGAACTTCTTCCAGTCGTCAACGGATAGGTTGGAGACCTGCACTGGCTTTGGTGGCTCGGGCTTTACTTCAGCCTTAGGTTCTGGCTTAGCAGCAGCTGCAGTCTGCTCGGCGATTACGCGCTGGTGGTCCATCTTTGGTGGAGCCGACTTAGGAGCTGCACCTTTCTGAACTTCTTCTTTCCAGAACTGCATTCCGTTAATCTCTAGTGATAGGACGTGCTTGCCTGTTAGGGTGACACCCTTAACTTGAGTTTTGTCTAGCTTTACAGTCTTTGCCCAGACGCTTTGGCCGTCTTTTCTTAGACGTAGGTCGTAACCAACAGGGAACTTGTCAATCTTTATGACAACATTTCCGTTCTTAGGTGTGAGAGTTACAACTACATCTTTCTCAGGACCGGGACCAGCATTCATCTTGATGTGCTTCTTGAGGTCAAACTTGTCCTTGGTCATACCAAAGACGCCCTTAACGGTCTTGGCCAAAGTTGCATGGAGGTGGACACCACTTGAAGATTTGCCCGATGTACCCATCGTCATGCCATGAGAGATGTCTCCAGCTTTTAGCTTATCTCCAAGCTTTACGTCTAGAGCTGACTCAGGTGCGTGGGACTGAGCGCAGTTAACTCCGTGAGTCTTGCACTTTAGATGGCAGTATCCGATGTACCACTTCTGTCCAGCCTTGTCCATGGCAGTCTGTACAACTACCCAACCCAAGAATTTGCTGTAGTGGATTAGAGCAACCTCTCCATCAGCAACAGCTGGAATGAGTGTCTTGCCTTTGTTGGAACCAGCTGGTGCCCAGTCGGTACCAGAGTGTGCTTGTAGGCCGTTCTTCTTTCGGTAAGCCGACATGGTGCCGTACTCACCAGTGATTGTGTTTTCAGGGAATGGCATTACCCAAGTCATGATTAGTCTTCCTTCTTGCTATCTGCTTTTGCACCAAAGTAGCCACCGATGATACCGATGACGCCACCAAGGGCAGTCTGTACCAAAGTCATAACGTCAGCAGAAACATCTACTGGCTCTCCTGTGGAAACGGTTTCGATTCCTGCAACTACATAGTCACCTAAGATTGCGAGGAGAATGGCACCCATAACTCCGACAGCCAAGATGTACATGATTTTTTCGCGCATTATGACGCCTCTCTTACTCTTGCCATCGCGGTTACGTGGCAGTGGTTGAACATATAAGATTTTACGAACTGGGAGTACTCTCTCCAATAACTGTCAGTCCAGTGGGGATTCCTCTGGATGCACCAGTCTCTAGCTTGTTTCGCCGCCAGCTGTCGCGCCTCTTTAGTGTCAGCCGAGAAGAATTCGCGGATGTAGAGGAGGGATTGGGAGAGTCCTCTCATACCTGTAATTTTACCATTTTGATAATAAAGTGATTTGCATATGTGCTTGCGTTATAAGTAATAGTGTGTTAGATTCGTGGGCATGAAGAACTTAGCTGTAGTTATTGCAGGGCTTTTAGTCCTAACTGGTTGCTCTTCTGTCGAGACTGAGGACGTCTCCTATTCTCTAGGAATTGTTGAGAATGTAGAAGACACGCGTCCTAGTGACGACGATGTCTTAGTAGAAGTGACTCCTTCGACTGATGAAGGTGAGCTTGAGCCAGTAGACGCTCCTATTGTTGAGGAAGAAGTTGTACAAGAAGATGTACAAGTTTCTGAGCCAAGGGAGACTGAGACTGCTCTACCTGAGCCAAGCGAGGCTCCTATTATTGAAGAACCAGCAGTTTCTTTTGTTTCCAATCTCTCTAACTTTGCTAGCCCTGTGGAAACTTGCAAGATTCAACAAACCAATCGCATTGGATATGAAAATAAAGGATTCCCCCATATTGGAGGTATTCCTCATCTTGGAACTGTGAATGTTGCAATTGTTGCGATGGATTTTGAAAATGCTCAGGGTAGCGGGAGTGTTAGTGCAAAGTTCGGGCATATAGAAGAAAAGCTCGAAAGCTGGTCAAAGAAGTGGTCTTTTGGGAAGATGGCTTATGAAGTCCAAATTCACGATGGTTGGATTCGTGCTCCAAAGGGCGCTGAGTGGTACAACTGTCCTGAGTGCCACGGCGAGGGTGTGCGTAAGCAAAGCGACGCTGAGTCTTTGGCTCAGATTATTCAAGCAATTGACCCTTACTACAACTTGGCTGGGATTGATTTTATTGGCATTATTGTCCCTCCCAAGGCTAATGAAGAATACTTCTTTGGCATTTATGGACTTAAGAATGCGTCTACTGATGAGGGTAGGCAGTCCTTTGCAACATTTGGCGGTTTAGGGATTCAAGAAGGTATTTCTTTGTGGGACCTATGGATTCACGAGATTCTACACTTCCAAGGATTCGTTGGACATGGCCCTGGCAATGGCGTGGGCTATGGTGTCATGCAAAATCAGTGGGGTCCAAGCAAGGCCGTAAACCTTTGGGAAGGATTTGTTGCAACTTGGTATGGCGCGAATGAAGTTGCATGTATTGATGCAACTGATATAGATGACAATCTATATGTTGAACTAGGCAGTATCGACTCTTTTGGCTCTGACTATGAGGGGCTTGTAATAAAGCTAAACAATGAAGAAGTTCTTGTAGTTGAACATCGTAAGGTTTATGGCAGTGAAATTCTCGCCTACAAGGTCAATATAAATGCGCCCACCTACCGAGACGATAGGGGTGGCTACGTAGCAGACGAGAAGAATTGGTGGTACTACCTAAGAGAAAGTGATGGAAACGTAAGGATTGATAAGTCCGTAAGCTTTGGTGGAGTGACCATTAAAAATCTTGGGGATGGCAGACTAGAGATATCTAGATAAAACAAAACCCCCTCTGGCCTTGTTTGAGGGGGTTTCGCTTAACTAAAAGTCTACTCTTCTTTCTTTTGTTCCTCGGACGATGTTTCGTAAAGTCCCGAAATAAAGTTCCACACGAATTGCTCGTACTCTTCGGGAGTCATCTTTTTACCAGTCATCTCCTCTGCCTTGCAGGCAGCCACGTCAGCAAGAACGAACTTTTCTTCGTTCGACAGGTTAGGGAAATAATAGCCCATGATACCCATAAGTGTAACTAACCAGTTACAAGGCGATTAGTAACCGTTTGGTTACTCTTCGTCTTCTTCTTTCTCGTAGCGGAGAGGGAAGGTAACTACCCAGACTGCGAGTGTGATGAGGATTAGGTTTCCTGTGATTTCTTTGGCAGAGCCTTCGAGGACAAGCCAACCGATAATAAGTGCGACTAGAGTCCACGCTTGGTCAACGATGTCCTTAAACAGCTCCTTTAAGAAGTTAATTACTTTCTGCATTAGAGTTTGCTTTCTGTTCGTTTTCATTTTTACTTGACTCTCCTCGGTCCGCCCCCGCCACCTACTGATGCGGTGGAAGCGGCTGCTGCGGCTGCAGCGGTTGCAGCGGTAGTCGCTGCGGTTGTTGCTACCTGTGAAACGATAACGGCGGCAACTACAACTTTCTCTGACTCTTCGCGAACCTCTGGAGACATGTCAGCTCCAGCGTTTCCGATGTCATTAAATGTTTCTAGGATTGCTCCAGCTGCTTCTCCAAGTAGAGGAATAGCTGCTAGCTCTTCTGGCAACTCTGGGTCGTCTGCCTCAGCTAGAACTGCTAGAGCATCTAGGGCAGCTTCGTATTCTTCGGAACCTTGCTCTGCGGTCTCAAATGTTTCTAGTGCAGCTGTCTTGATTGCAGTCTGCTGGACTGGGCTAAGGTTACGTGGCTCTTCAATCTTGACAACCTCAGCCATAGCCTTTACGATGTTTTCTGATGAGACTTCTTCTTTTATTTCAATGGTCTTCTCTGGGCTCGGTTCTTCTGTTTCAGTTGGCGTGGGTTCAGGAGTTGGGCTTGGCTTTGGCGTTTCTACTGGTTTGGCCGTCTCTGTGGCTGTGGGTTTCGGGGTGGCTGAAGGACTTGGAGTTGGCTCGGGCTCAGGAGTTGGCTCAGGTTCGGGCTTACTTGGAGAAGGGCTAGGTTCAGGTGAAGGTTCTTCTGTGGGGGTTGGCTGCTCTTCTTCTTTCGGTTCTTCTTTGGGGGTCTCTTCTTCTAGAGGCTCTTCTTCCTTAGGCTCTTCCTCTTTAGGTTCTTCTTCCTTTACAGGTTCTTCCTCAGGCTTTGGCTTTGGCTCTGGTTCAGGTTCTGGTTCGGGAGCAGGAGCAGGCTGTGGAGCGGGAGCTGGGGCTGGAGCAGGTTCTGGTTCGGGTTCTGGTTCTGGGGCTGGAGGGTTGGGGTCAGCAACCACAACAGTTACAGGCTCAGCGAAAGCAGAGTAAACACCATCTGTGTCATTGTCTGCACGAAGCCTAATCTCGTAGGTCTCGTCGAAACCTCCAGTGCTCTCGAACAGTTCTGGGCTCAGTGTGATTGTAGTTTCAGTGGAGCTAACTGCCCAGCCGTTTGTGTCTGGGGTCTTAAAGAAGATTGCGTAACGCTCTACTTCAACGTTATATCCAGGGACTGGTTCCCAAGTAACTGTGACTGAAGAGTCTTCATTTACAACTGCAGAAACAGATGTTGGTGCGTAAAGCTCTTGCTTGGTAGAAGTATTGTTCAGTGAGTAGTAAGGGTAGACGTTTCCGTCGAGAACTGTTTCCTGTGTTCTGGTTTCAGAGTCTGCCCATGAAACCCAGTAGCTACCAGACTCATCCCAAGTGTTGTCGCGAATGGTTGCACCTGATTGGTTAGCAGTGCTGTCGTAGTAATCGTCTAGGTAGATTGCTCCCTGGGATTGTCCAGAGAAATCGTTGCCAGCGATGTAACGGTTGTTGGCAGTAACGGATGCGTTATCGAAGAATCCTGCCCAAGCTGGGATGTTTGCAAAAGTTTGGATTGCCCTTACTCCACCTGTGAAGGTGTTGTCTACAATTCGATACTTGTTGATGCCTCGTGCGCTGATGTGAATCGTGTTGTTAGTAAACGTAGAGTCAGACACAAAGACTGAACGCTCTGTTCCGATAGCGGTAGACAGATTCTGGAACGTAGAGTTTGTGATGTAGATTCGGTTTTGGTAGGCAGTGTCGTCAGCTGTGAACTGAGAGGGGGTGTTGCCCCAGTCGGAGAAGATAGCCCTACTGCCACCATTGAATACAGTTCCATCTATATAGGTAACTGTTGGACCATTCTTGTTTCCAACTCCATAAGATTGAAGATTGGTGAAGGTTGAACCATTGACGTAAAGTGTTCCACGCTCGTTGGTGATGTAAGTCTGGTCAAGATTCATGTCGTTAACTACGAAGGTAACGCCCGTAGAAACATAGATTTGATAGTTACCAGACAAGGTGACTAAGTCGTCAGAGTCAATAGAAAGTGTCTGCGTGATGTTTGGCAGGTTTGAAGACAGATTAATAGTTCCTGATACATCAAAAGTAATGGCGTCATACTTTCCACCAGAGGTTGCGTTAGCCTGTGCGATGGCCCAGCGGAGAGTTCCTTCATCTTCAGTGTCTTCCAGGGATGTCACAACGATAGATGTTGGAGGAAGTACAACTGCATCAAGTGCATCGGCAGCAGCTGTCTTAAGTGTCTCAAGGTTGGAGATGTGAGTCTGGGTTTGAGCGTGAGCAGTGTCACTAGTTGATTGTGCGTCGGAGGCTGCTGTAACCAGAGAGTCGTAATACCCTTCGGCAGTCAAGGTGTTGTAGGTGCTAACCGCTGAGTCGTAGGTTGTTTGTGCAGTTGAAGCTGCTGTTTGTGCGTTGGTCTCGGCGGTGACTGCAGGAGAGTAGGTGTCGGTGATGTAAGCGTCAAGAGCTGCTTGAGCATCGAGGTAAGTCTGGTAGGCAGTTTCGTCATAAGTTGTAGAGGTGCCATTGAATCCAACATTGTCTAGGTAGTACCAATCGGAGTGCTGAAAGGTTACAGACTGAATGAACTTGCCTGAAGGGGCAGTATAGGTTTCTTGGAAAGTGTAGCTATCTGGCTGGGTCTCGGGACTTACGCCATTAGGTACAGAGAAAGTTCCAGTGGAACCGTCAGTAAAGACAACGGATGCATTGAATGAACCGTTAAGTGCTCCAGTTGCATAAGTAAAAGATGTAGCGCCAGTACTGTCTGTCTTCATCTGCAGAGGAGTGCCGCTGTTGTAAAGCTTGATGGCTCCACCATAAACGTACGTTCCAGTGTATTCGCCGTTAGCTAGCGAGATGCCATAATTAGCTGTAGTGGTAACTGGGGTGGTTCCGTTTACAAGGAACTGAAGGTTAGTTGTGATTGAGCCGCTTCCAAAGGTTTCAAACTCTGAGTAGTTGGTGCTGTTTTCAGATGCTTGGTAGGCAGCTAGGGCAGAGTCTCGGTTAGAAGTAAGAGACGCTTTGTCAGCTTCGAGGGCTTCGCGAGCGGCAGTTGCTTCGGCAGAAGCTGTCTGTGCATCGGAGAGTGCTTGCTCGGAAGTTGATACTGCTTCGGCAGACGCTGAAACGTTGGCATCGTAATTGTCTACTGAAGACTGAGCAGAAGTGTAGGCAGCTAAAGCTGAAGTATAAGTTGAGACATCTGACGAGAAAGAACTAACGGCTGATGAAAAGTTTGATACGGCCGCGCTGGCTGTGTCCAAATCAGAAACGTTAGCTGGGTCGTAAGTGTTGTAGTGAGATGTGTAACTAGTCAGAGTCGAGTTGTAGCTCGAAAGGTCTGCGTTATAAGAAGAGAGCTGCGACGCTGGGTCGGGAGAGTTAGCGGACGCGGCTGACGGGTCCACCGCAAGTAACCAGCCAAAGGCTAGAAATGTTGCGAGGTAGACGTTAAGGGCTGGGTTACTTCTTAGCTTCATCTGCTTCTTTGAGGCGAACGACCTGTGAGAAAATCATGTTGACTTCGTTGCGGTCAATCTTTCCGTCCTCTAGGAAAGCGAGAGCGAGCTTCTCTACGACCTTAGCAACTGCGAGGAGTCCACCAAGGGCAGCAGAAAGCCATACATCTACTCCAATGATTGCACCAGCGCCAATGACACCAAGGGCTGATGCGATGAATGTGGCGACAATTCTCCACCAGATGTCTATTGTGAGACGAATCTTAGAGTTGCGCTTCTTGGGTTTAGTTGTTGCCAATTGAGACTCCTGTAAATAGAAATCTCTCCCGTAAATATTTTATCAGATTTGGGTTGCAAAGATTTGGAATGTACCCTACAATCTGAGTATGAGTACTCTTGGATTAGTAATTAATTGCCACACCTGTGGTAAAGAGTTTAAGAAAACCAGAGAAAACAGAAGATTCTGCTCTAAAGCCTGCAACCGCAAAAACCCCGCCATGAAAGTTCACGGAGGTGCCTGGGGTAAAGATGTGGAAGCACTCTGCGCGCATTGCAGTATTTTATATGTTGCCCCCTTAACCAGCAATAGGAAATACTGCTCTGTGTCTTGTCGTAAAAAAGCTCATCTGCTAAAGAAATACGGTCCGCCCACTGAGGTTGAATGTTTGTTACCTGAATGCAATAAGAGGTTTATTCGTAAAAATGAAAGCAATAAGTTTTGCTCATACGAGCACCAAAAAGCTTCTGTAAATAAGAGTGAAGATAGGAAGAAGTATTACGCGATTGAGGGACTCACTTGTAGCTTCTATATGTGCGATAACCCAGCAACTGGCGCGGCTGGAGAGGATTGGCCCCTCTGCTACAGTCATCACAATAACGTTAAGACCTACAATATCAGTGCAGTAACTTTGACCTTAATGTCGCTTCTTGGGTGTAATAACCCTAACTGCGTATACGAAATTTCAAATAAAAGAGGAAGTAGATTGGTAGTGGACCACGACCACTCCTGCTGCCCTAGGGGCGGCTCTTGCGGTAAGTGCGTTCGAGGGTTGCTTTGTGAGCCATGTAATAAAGTTCTAACTTCAGCAAGGACGCCAGAGTATTTTGAGGGACTACTTAACTATCTAAATAAAGGCGAAGAAAATCGTCGAATTAGAGAGGGAAGGCTAATTTAGCCTGTAGGCTCTAGGGGTTGCATAGATTTGAAATATAGTATATAGTTTCGCTATGACTAAATATACATACAAGATAATTCCATCTGCTGCGTTGGAAACGTACAGAGAAAATGGGATGGAAGTTCAGTTCGATGAGTCAGCCCTTAACGGGTACTTAGTTGTAGAAGCTGAAGATGAAGCAACTGCTGACAAGTTTCGAATGACATACACTGACATTCGTATGTGGGAAAGAGAGGCGTAATATGTGGTTATTTACTGAAACTGGATTCGTAAGCGTAGTTCAGGATAGAGACGACGGCAACAGGATGTTGGTTCGCGCTCGTGACAAGCAGAGTCTTCGGCAGATTGCTGATTGGTATGGCGTAGAGATTTTAGACAAGGTTGGACGTAGTGATTATCCATATCGTTTGTTTATTAGTCGTACGCAGTTTGTTGACTGGCTGGTAGAAACTGGCTCGGCGGTGGACTACGATAACTACAAGAATCAAGTAGCCAAGACTAGAGGCTACGACTTTGCAGAGCCCCTACACGATGTATGGGCAATTATGCTGAGGCTTGAGAAGCTTCCACTGGACAACTAAAGAAACGAGGTACTACTTATTTTTAATTACGAAGACACTAACTATCCCCCTATGGGGTCGGGAGACATTCTCCCTGTATATACTTGCGGAACTTGCAACGTTATTATCGAACCTACAACTGAGAAGGTTGTAGAAATTATCCTTAGAGGTAAGAAGTGGCTGGGAGTTCACTGCACTGCCTGTGCTGAAGATATGCAGAACATCCTCGAGCGACGTATTGCTGATGCATTTGAGGTTAAAGAGGAACTTGTAAAGGTTGCTGTTAAGGTTGTTGCCTGCTATAGTCTGTATACTGTAGAGAATTCAGAGCAGAAGTAGTAGTTGTTTTATAAAAAAGTATTAGTATAATCTGTAGAAAGATAGGATAGAGATATGGAAACTTTAATTACAGTAATCATGACCCTATCAATTACGCTAAACGTGTTGGTGTTTGGTGTTCTTGGGATTGCCTTTAGGCAGTGGAAGAAGGGTCAGCAGGCTAAGGATAACATTGACGAACTGTTCAAGTCATGGGGCAGTAAGGATAATAACTAACCTCTTAGCTTAGGTACAATAGTAGGTGTGGAACTAAACGGATACACCTACGAGGACATAAGGTCCGAAATAGGTCGCGCTATGGAAGAAAAGAGCGCGGCCTTTTTTCCTGCACTCTTCCCTGAAGTCCCTAGCTGGGACTCTTTTCTAGAGCACCTAGACAAACGTAGATTTGAAGGTGACCCCTTCTTCGAACCAAACAACCCTAGAGAAATTTTGGTTGGCAACGTAATCAAGAGAGACGATGCCGATTTCTATTTCTATACAACTGGCGGTGAGCTTTCAGAAGAGATTCCTGAAGTCGGGTCTGTGGTAGCGAAACTAAATGAAATATGTGGAGACATTCTGGAGGGTGGTCCGCACCCTGTTGGATGCTTCTACAACTTTGCTCGTGAGGGCTTCAACGTTCCAGCGCATGGTGACGACAGGGAAACGTTCTTTTGGCAGTGCATTGGGCGTACAACTTGGAATATCTACAATCCAAATGGCAAAGGTATGGAGTGGGAACGTATCGGAAGTTTCGATATGGGGCCGGGAGACCTGCTCTACATAGGCCACTGGGTCGAACATGAAGTACTTATTACTGGCCCTAGGGCTGGTGTCGCTTTTAACGCTAAAGCATAAATAGAAAGAATAGGGATATGGCCGAGATGTCTTCTGCGTCATTTATTATTTTGAGTGTTCTGCTGGTGTTTATTGGTTTAGCTGTTGGATGGCTCTTTTGGCTTTCGACAAAAGTTAGACAAGATGTTGAAAACGCCCTTAAAAATGCAACAACTGAAGAGCAGGAACTGATTCGTAAAAAGGTTGTGAGGGCTGTGTTCCCTCCAAGGTTCCCTAAAGACTAGAACTAGTCTTCGTCTTTATCTCTCTGAAATTCAAACTCTTCTTCCCCCCACACGAAAAAACGTACCGTCTTATAGAGGTCTAAGGTTTCGCCTACAAGCTTCTCTGTAGCTAGGATTAGGTCTGCTTTGGACTCTGCGGTGTTTGGTTCGTCCAGTTGGACGTGAATCTCCTGTACGGCGTACGCGCATAATTCAAGCCTTCTAAGGGCAGTCTCTAAGGACGTTGCGGGTAGCCGTTCTGATGCCATCTCTCTATTTTAGGGGCTGAGGTTTTTAGTGAGTTTATAAAGATAGACGCCATTATTATCGGAGAAAAAGAGGAAGAAGGACAGGAAAGTAATTATCGGGAAATGGTAAAGGGGGAATGCAATTGGTGATAATTAAAAGTAGGATTAATTATCAGGGATTTTGTTTGGAGAGAGAAAAAATCTTGATAATGCCATTAGTCTATAATACGTAATATATTAGTGTTGATAAGTTTTTGGCTACGCGTGAAGAGCTCGCTCCTTAGCCTTAGGTAAAAATTAATTGCATATAATATATAACGTCTAGTGTATTATGTATAATAGAAACTAATAGAAAACTAAGGAAGAGAAGCTACTAGAAAATTTCTAGGAGAGGTTGCAGACTTATTGACTCTTATGTATTATGGAACTAATAGAGAGGAACAAAGATGCTGTTTAAGGTAGACCGCTTGGATGATGTTCAAGAGTATATGAAGGGAACCCATAAGGTCAGTGTCGAAGAGTTTGAGAAGTTTATATTTTACAAGAGCGACATTCTAAACCGAGAAAGGCTCTATAAAAATTTCACTAACAGTGATGGGACATTTGCTAGGGAGCGGATGGGAGTGGAAGACAGAATGGTTTTGAACGACCTAACCCACAGGATTAGTCAGTACGAGAACGAGATTTCTGAAACACCAATCTTCGATGAGCTGGTGAAGAAGTTTCAAAAAGAAGAAGAAGAGCTCCCAGACTTTCTAAAAGAAGAACAAAACAGGGACTTATCTGGCAGATGGGTTGAGGCCAATCAAGGTTGGTATCAGAATTCCGCTGGTGATTTGTTTCACTATGACGGAGTAGTTTGGGACGTCGTTCCAGATTCAATTAAAAAACTCGAATATTTAGGAGAGTAATGATAAAAGCAAATTCAGGAAAGATGCGTGGCGTTCGTGTAATGCGTGACCCTGCAGGTATTCTCATGGACTCGTTCACTGATTCAACTGGTATGCAGTATGGCTATGTGCTGGTCTATGGAGAAGAAGCTCCAGCAGTTTTTGATGGAGAGAACTGGCACTCAATCATTGACGAGACAGACAACTGGGAAGAGACTCTTTCCGAGAAGCTTCAGGTGCAAGCAACAAAGATTATGGAGCTAGCACCAACTGAGCCTGCCTACGCTGAGCTGGCAAAGATTATGAACATCTCTGTAAATGCAGGTGGAGACACCCCAACGGTTGTGGATTACAGCAAGAGCGGAGAGTAATGTCTTTTCTTGATGCGTTCGATGTCAACGAAAGTGACATGAAGTTAGTCGATGAGGCGCTTCGTCAGTCGCCTCGTAGGAATGACAAGCGTATCTGCATCTGTGGACATTCAGTCTCTAGACACGATGACACCACAAAGTTGTGTCGTCCATCTAGGTTTGACTGCCCTTGCAAGCGACTTCACCCAGTCATTGAGGTTCCCGACACTCGTTACTTCTTGAGCAGAACTTTAGGTTCAGGAGAGAAGCATGCGCTTACTCGTGGAATTTATCTCGCAAGACAGGCTCAAACAGAAGAGTTTGACGAGCGAGCAAAGTGGCTGATTGACATGGTTTGTGAAAATCCTTCGTGCGGAGCTGAAACAAAGCTGTTCCCAGTCATGTGTGACAGCGAAGGATTCCGACTTTACGATTCAGATGATGATGCAGGAGTCACAGCTTTTTACTGTGAAAACTGCCGTGAGGTCTACCACGATGACGATACTGCAGTGCAAGCAAAGCGCGAGGCATTGCGAACTAAGAATTCTTAGCACTTCTGTGTTAGGATGCAATAACCAAAACTAACGTTAGGAAAATAAGTTATGGCAAACATCTCAGTATGGGAGAAGCTTCGTAAGAAGCTAACTGGCTCCTACAGTGAGAAGCTTACCTACCAGCTAGCACAGGAAAAAGCTGAACAGCTTGCTGCTGCAAAGATGGCAGAGAAGGCTCGACTAGAAGCAGCTGCTAAAAAGAAGGCAGCTGAAGAAGCAGCCAAGAAGGTTTCCAAGGTTGAGAAGGTCAAGGCAGCTGCCAAGAAGACTCCTTCCCAGCCAGTTAAGAAGCCAGCTGCAAAGAAGCCAGCTTCCACTGGAAAGACAGCTTCAGCCACTCCAAAGAAGGCAACTGCAAAGCCAGCACCTAAGAAGGCAACTGGCTACAATGCAAAGGCTGTAGATGGAGATGGCGATGGTTTGGTGCAGGATGGCACTCCTTGGGAGCGTCCAGCTACACCAAAGAAGAAGTCAACTTCTACCTCCGCTTCGAAGAAGAAGAAGTAGTAGTAGACTATAACCGACCTCTCTGAGGGGCCACCCGGGAAGTGGCTTTGAACGGGCCTGAAGTGCGTGGCCCCCAGAGAGTGTCCAAAACTAAATAGATTTCTCTTGGGAGAGAGAGAACCTGCAACTAGCTATTAGCGCAGGGATGAGCCGCCTCAGTGTGTTAGCATTGGGGCGGTTCGCTTTTATGGGAGAGATATGAAACACGACTGGGTCAAGATTCCTATCATCGCCAAAGAGCTAGGCGTTTCCACAAAAACCATCTACAACTGGATATCAGCAGGTAAACTTTTCCAACCCCGACGAGGCTACGTCAGTCAGATAGAAGCCTACGAAGTTTGGCTCCACCAGCAGTCCTTGAGAAGCTTCTATTCATACTTCCAATCTGTTCAAGGTATCATCCGAGGACCTAATGGACGATTCAAATCAAAGAAGAAAGAAGTGGAGGAAAAGGGAGAATAGTGGAGCCGTTGTTAATAAACGGGCATTTCACCCTCCCGGTCCCTCTCCTCACGCAAAAATTCGTCCGAAACTTCTCAACAAACAACTCACCAAGTTTTAACGAATGTACAATTGGTGCTATGTTTACCGATTCTGAACACCTCGAGCGTCTACTAGATGAAGTCTGGGTTTACCGAAACTTCTTCTCTCCCGAAGAGTGCGCGTCTATCGTGGCAGAACTAGAGGAAGACCCCAAACGTTTCTGGGCAAACAGCCAACATTACGACGAAGACACCCAAATTACCCCCTACCTTCAGATAGTCAGTGGCTCCAGTGGTGCTCCAAGTTTGCACGAGCGTCTATCAAACCTTGTGGCCCCAGAGTTTGAACCGCTCCCTTCAAGTTCCATCAACCGTCTACTCCCCGGCCAATCACTCAAGGCACATTGGGATTCCCCCGGTGAAGATGAGCAGGTTCCAGAGGGCGTCGATGACCCCTATGCCACTTGCCATATCGTAAAGTACGGTACAGTTATCTATCTTTCAGAGTTCACTGGCGGCGAGATTTACTACACTCGTCAAAACTTCGAGTACAAACCTCAAGTTGGTGACCTAGTCATCCATTCATCGATGGAACCATACGAGCACGGCGTCCGCGAAGTGACTAGCGGCGTGCGCTATGTCTACTCAACTTTCCTCATTCAAAAGGGTCGCGTCGACCTTCCGACCCTCCCTTCACTAGCAGAGGTCAAATAAACCGATGGAATCTACCCTACAATTGATGGAGAAGGCGGCCCGTTTACAAGTCCTCTCCCCAGTTAAACGGGTCGTCTTCCCTTTAAAAGATAAAAATTATAACGATTTGATAACGTTGTTCGCTCTCAGAGAAAAACACTTGACCGAAAGCGTTTACACATGGTAGAATCTAATAGCGGCGAGCTAGACCTAAGCCAACTCTCCATCGACTTACCGATTGCGGCCCGTGCAGACTTATCGGAGTTGGGTATCGAAGAGCTAGACCGTGGCGTGTGCGAAGACACATTTGATAACCGACGCATCCTCAGACGTTCGAAGCTAATCTGGGAAACCGTTTACACTCAAGACGGAACGCTAAGCGGCCTGCTCAAAGTAAGGAGCGCTGACTCCGTAAAGGAAAGACGGATTGCGTCTCTCAGCGAGAAGCGTCCAATCCTTTCTGTCCAAACGGATAACAATTCTGACTACCTAACAGGTCTTGACCTAATCGCAGAAGAAGCAACGGACTACTTAGTTCCACCTTGGGTAATCCACGCAACGCGCCTATACCTCAAAGAGCAAGAAGAGGGACAATCAAATCCCAATCGAGCACCCCTCGCTCAACCCCATCGCTGTCGACAAATCAAACACGATGGCATTCGCTGTATGCTCTGGGCTTCGGGGCGTCCAAAAGATGATGGCCTGTGTCGCGTTCACCTTCGCAGCCTCAAGCACAAAACTTCTGATGACATCGAGCGGGCTCGTGAAAAGTTGACGCAGGCCGCGCCATTTGCTGTAGACAAACTCGAGGAGCTCATGGAGTTCGCTGAGAGCGAACCTGTTGCCTTGAAGGCCGCGACCGAAATCCTCGACAGGGCTGGCGTCCGCGGCGGCGTGGAGATTGACACGAACGTCAATGTTGAGATGCGGCCCGCTGCCGAAATCATCGCCGAACGTCTGGACCGCTTAGCAATGGGTGCCATGGCAACGGCGGCGCGTTTAGCAGAAGAGCATTCGGTTATTGATGCCGAGGTTGTTGTTGAGGATGACGCAGCGCCTTCTACAACTTTTGATGAAGTAACCGAAGATGAGCAGCGGCCTGCTGCTACTACAAGCGAGAGAGAAGAGTAACTTGACAAACGGGAGAGAATTTGATAAGATTGTCGAGACGGCTCGCGAACACTACAAAGCGCTGAACGCAGATATCGCTAACGCTAAGGACCGCGTCGAGCACATTCGTTTAACCGCTCTTGCTCAGAGTGCTCATAACCTGCTGACTGAACTCATCCAACTTCAAACGGGTATCGTTTACCCCACTGATGAACACGAAGTTCTAGACATCCCAGACTTCAAGTCACCATACGACCCAAGGAATCTTGTAGACTAAGTCTCGTGAAATTTCGAAAAGACCCCGAGACTCCAGCAGCAGCTGAACTTTTCATCAAAAGTGCGCAGCGCCATCTCGGCTACACTGCAGAGCAGCTGGGCAGAAACATGTTCGGTGAAAAGGTTGGATATAACGCCACCCCTTGGGCAGGCGCATTCGTTGACGTTTGTGCACGTGACGCTGGTCTAAAGATTCCATCATTCACGTACACCCCTTCGGCGCTCGCAGAATTCATTCGCAGCGGAAACTTTTCAAGAGCTCCGCAGCTGGGCGACATTGCCATCTACAACTTTTCATCAAACGTTGGACACGCAGCTGATGCATTCGGCATGCCACACTGCGGGATTGTTACTGACGTTCGTGAATTCTCCAGCAGCGGCCGATTCGTAACTGTTGAAGGAAACACAAAAGGTTCAACGCCGCATCAAAACAAGGATGGCGTTTATCAAAAGGTCCGCACCATCAACGAAGTACTTGTGTTTTGCCAGCCGCTGCGTGCATCCCGCCAAACTTTTAACGAACGATTAATGGCTTGGATGGACCGCGGCCGCACAAAGTTTGACGGCGAGGATGTCAAAGCAATTGAAGAAGCGGCGAGCGCCGTTCAAACCATCAAGCTGGACCGAGAGATAGCCCACGGGGACCGCAGTAAGAAGATTGAAA
>Ga0222715_10002203_pt1 | contig 18019 bp, 21 predicted proteins | sample C33_9DmetaG_FD_165056 | JGI IMG/M metagenome (GOLD analysis project Ga0222715, IMG submission 165056) | Estuarine water microbial communities from San Francisco Bay, California, United States - C33_9D | ecosystem: Environmental > Aquatic > Marine > Unclassified | place: USA: California... | reverse complement strand
TATTTACACCAATCCTAGAGGTTTCGGTATCCACAAATAGGTTGGCTGAACCCACCTCCAGGTTCGAGGACGCATAGACGTTCCCCTCAACGTGGAGGGTTGCCACGGGGGACCCAGTATTTACACCAATCCTAGAGGTTTCGGTATCCACAAATAGGTTGGCTGAACCAACCTCCAGGTTCGAGGACGCATAGACGTTCCCCTCAACGTGGAGGGTTGCCGCGGGGGACCTAGTATTTACACCAATCCTAGAGGTTTCGGTATCCACAAATAGGTTGGCTGAACCCACCTCCAGGTTCGAGGACGCATAGACGTTCCCATCAACGTGGAGTTTCGCGTTACCATTGTTAGTACCAATACTTACATCTCCAGCCGTAAAATATATATTAGACTCACCGGCTAGATTAGACCAAGGTGAAGAACCAATTATAGCAGTAAATAAAACACCATTCTGATACAAATCACCTGTAAAATCAATATCTCCGGAAACTTGTAAATTTGCACTATTTTCGGAGTTATCAACAGTGTCTTTGCTTACACCCACTTTACCCTCCCTACTAACATTTTCATTTTCATCCTTCACCCAATCTCCCGTAAATCTAGCACCATCGGTAAAAAATGTACCGTTAATTAAATTTACATTTCCTGATATGACTAAACCATCCTCTGTAGAAATCTGATCGGCACGAATGTGCTTGACTCCCATTTATAATATATTAGGTAAAAAAAACGACTACTAGACTCTGACTTTATTCATCATAGTCCAAAACACCATACAAATCTTCCAATGTTTCGAGGGTCTCTTGTACATCTCTGAGTGATGATTTAGTAGAACGCAGGTTCCATCTCGCAAGGCGCTTAAGCTTAGCATGACCTCGTCTGTACTTGGCAACTTGTTCTCGAAGATGGTGAAGTTCAACCTGGTCAATTTCACTGTCAGGTTTATTAATTACGTACCTATGTTTCCTAGGGTTTACGCGCTTCTTCATAGGATCTTTGTCGATAGTATTATAGATACGCAATGGGGAAACCAACATGTATTTATAATGGGTTTTAGAACTTTATATATATTTACGTGGATGCGGTTTTCTTAACAACAACCTTTTTGGTGGTGGGCTTGGCGGCAGGTTTGGTGGCAGGTTTGGCGACAGGTTTGGCAGCAGGCTTGGCAACACCTTCAGATTCACCCTGGGGACCCTGGGGACCCTGGGGACCCCGAGGTCCTGGAGGACCCGGGGGGCCCTGGGGTCCTACACCACCGCCACCACCGGTACCACCACAGTTGTCGATCAGCTTGAGAAGTATAGAATATAAACGAGTCTTATCAAGACGGGAACGCTTAAGTTCGCTTTCGATTTCAGTTCGTAAAGAGTCCATGTTACTATATATATAAAAGAGAGAATATCTTTATGTTAAATGATCATCATAGGTCCAAGTCTAATAAGTGGTATTGGGCAGCAAGCACGGAAATATATGAAATTATTTCTTCCAAACAGTTATTATTATGTTTTTGGAAATACTCTTCCTGAGTCTGAACACGGAATGATTTACATGTTACCCGTAAAAGATCATATGGAATATCTTAAGTATGCGAGAACTCGTGTTAAAAATTTAGCATGTATGACCATATGTGAGACTGAGACAGTCCATGAAGATTATGGGTTGATCATGAACGAGTTTAAAAGGGTAGCAGTACCGAGTGAGTTTTGTAAGAGAGTATTTTCAAAGCAGTTCCCAAATAATGAATTTTATGTAATACATGCTCATGTCCCCGTACCAAGGGAAAAACCTTACACATTTTATCACATTGGCAATATAGCTGATCCAAGGAAACGTTTTAAAGACATTTTACAGGCGTTTGTTCGTCTTAATGAACCTAATACAAGGCTTATTGTAAAGGCAACAGGTAAGCAACCTATACAAATTCAATTTCCGAGGGTTGAAGTTATAAATGATCTTCTTGATGATGATGCGATGGATGATTTACATAATCGTTGTGATTGCTATGTCAATTTTTCACATTCTGAGGGTATAGGCATGGGAGCTGTAGAGGCAGCCTTGAGAAGCAAACCCGTCATTATAACGAATTATGGTGGAGCACCAGAGTACGTAAAAACGCCTTATACTATTGACTGTGAACTTCAGGAATTGGAGAAGGATGATTTTTTGTTTAAGAAGGGTATGATGTGGGGAAACCCTAATTTTAATCAACTCCTGGAGTTCATGAGACATGCATACGATAACAGAGTTCGGTACATGGAGCATAGTCACACTAAACAACTTGTAGGTCGAGAGAACGTTTTAGAAGAATTCATCTTGAATGTAGTTGGACGCGAGGACGACAATTCCGGTCAGAAGAGTACCACTCATGAGTGAATCCCTTTGAGCAATCATGGTCATAACGAGATCATCAATGATTTGAATACCGGTAGGCTTAGTTATGATACGAGGGATGAGGACACAAATTGTTAAATAAATAGACATCGCTATTATTACAGGCCTGAGAGATTCTTGATCTAACATTATCTTTCTATTAATTGGGGATTTTAATTTTCACACCAATTTCACCGTTCTTCACACTGTGCTTTTTACAGTAGCTACCAATCACCGCCTTGAAAGAGCATGGCTTTCCAGACATCGTTGTTGCACAACACGTTTTTTTGGCATTCCGAATCTCCACCACAACTTCCGGTGTCTTGTCGAGGACAATGATTTTCCGCTCTTCCTTCTTCTCCGCGTGTCTTTTGTAAGACATTTTACACTTCCATGTGGCATCTGCCAACTGAAAACATTTATCATTTGGCTCGCTGATACGGTACATTTTGACCGCATCCGCGAGGCAACGCTTCCAAAGTTCGTCACGGACAACTTCCATTTTTGATCTTGAAATTTTAAGATCACCAAGTTACTTAGGCTTCTCCTCCTATTTCAGCCAAATATATATCAACTTCACCGGCAAAATCTGGGAACTTTTCGATCGTCTTTTTTGTAATCATGTCTTGGACATTTGTAACGTGCTCTTTGAACTTCTTCAGATCTATACCAGTCGCGTTGTGAATTTGTGAATCTGTGGCTATATCATTGAGTGCGTACAAATAAGCTGCTGCATAGTTGGCGTGAAGAATTGCAATGACAGGTGATTTGTCCTGTTGTGCAGCAGTTGCATACCGAGCTGACTGCCTAACCAATTTTTCTACAGCTTTGTTCATACCACGTGTTTTATTCTGCATCATCAAGAATAACACAAAAATTGCGGCTATGAGATATAGATACATCTCTTAAGGTATCTAAAGAAAAATTATTACAATAAGTTATGACAGTAGACAAAGATCTATCTATAGTAATGTCGACAGTTGATGACACGAGAGAACATATGCCAGAGGGTAAATATCTCGAGACATGTGATGCTTTACGACGAATACATAAAAAATTACGAAGACCTTCTATACCACATCCAACTGAAATACGAATACCAATAACCAAGAAGATACTACTTATATTATCTGTTTTGAAACTTCTTGAATCTGTTAAAAAGAAATTCAGTACCCAAGTTAGAGTTTAAACTTGCTCATTAGTAAAATGCAGTTTTATCCCGATGAAGAAGAAAACCCCGATTATTGGTGGGACGTTGAATTGGATGATGTGCGCCACGGAGTTTATAGTATAGAAAAAGACGAGGATGATCCATATAATCAATATAGAGAGTGGGAAGGTAAAATTTCGAGAGAAAACAAAGTTGCATCTTTCAGGTTTGTTCATCATTACATGATTGATGGTGACGCGGAACTGGAAGGAGACTTTCCAGAAGATCTATATGATACTCTCTTTGAATTTCTTGTTAAGGAACTTATCGAAGATTACGACAGTGCATGTGAAACCTAAGTTAAAAGTTAGACTTGTAATAAAATCAAGAAAACATGGAGAAAGTTGAGAAACTGACCCATGTTGAACATGTCCTAAAGAGACCTGATTCATATATCGGTTCAGTGGACAAAACGAATGAATCCTATTGGCTGTTGAATAACACGAACAAGAACTTTCAGAAGAAAAACATCTCTTATTCACCAGCCTTACTCAAGATCTTTGATGAAATTCTCGTCAATGCTATCGATCGTAATTCTATGCATCCCAAAAACGTTACCCAAATTGCAGTCTCTGTGGACAAAGAAACTGGTGCGATAACGATAGAGAATAATGGACCTCTCGGAGGCATCAGCGTTCGGATGAACGAAAAGGAAGGAGTTTGGAATCCCGAACTCACATTTGGTCATCTTCTCACGAGTACAAACTATGATGATAACCAAAAGAGGATCGTTGGAGGTAAAAACGGTTACGGAGCCAAGCTTACGAATATATACAGTTCTCAATTCTCTATTATCATCAAAGATGGTGAAGAGAAGAAAACCTATACTCAAAAATGGTCCGATAACATGACGATTTGTCATCCACCTAAACTGACGAAATATAGTGCAACAACATCTTCGGTATCTATTACATTCACCCCAGATTGGAAACGTTTTGGGATGAAGAGTATGGACATTGATATTTACAAAATATTCGAGAAGCGTATTTGGGATGCAAACATTTGCACAACTCCCAGCTGTAAAGTCAAGTTCCAAAGTGAAGCCCTACCTAAACAAAGCTTTGAAGCCTATGCCAAGATGCATGAAGGTGTCACAGATATATGCTCAGTTACTAATGATCGCTGGTCTGTATGTATTGGTCCATCTGAAAATGGGCTTGAGCAGGTATCCTTTGTGAATGGTATCTGCACTAATAAAGGTGGTACCCATGTAGATCACGTGGCATCCCTAGTTGGATCGGGTATTATTGATGAGATGGCAAAGAAGATTAAATTGAAGCCTCAACAAGTCAAAAATACATTCAAAATCTTCGTGAGGGCAACTCTCGAAAATCCAACTTTCTCCAGTCAGGTCAAATCTGAATGTACCTCAAAGGTCCAAGACTTTGGAAGTAAGTTCGATCCACCCAAAAACTTTGTTAAAAACGTCCTAAAAACGGGTATTTCCGATGAGCTTACAGCTCTCTCAAAGTTCAAAGAGATGAAGGAGCTTGCCAAGACTGATGGTGGAGCACGAAAGTCTAAGATTACTGGCATCCCTAAATTGGATGATGCAAACAAAGCTGGAACAGCGCAATCCAAAAAGTGCACCCTTATTGTCACAGAGGGTGATTCAGCTAAGACACTCGCTGTCGCTGGTCTCTCCGTGGTTGGTCGTGATCTCTATGGCGTTTTCCCGCTTCGAGGGAAATGTAAAAATGTCAGAGATGCTTCTGTGGCACAGCTTACAGGGAACCAGGAGTTCAACGATCTCAAGAAGATCTTGGGTCTCCAACAGGGAAAGGAATATAAGGATGTATCCGAGCTTCGCTACGGTCGTCTCATGATCATGACAGACGCAGATAACGACGGTTCGCATATTAAGGGTCTAATTCTCAATATGATTGACTACTTTTGGCCCAGTCTCCTCAAGTTGGGATTCGTCGTATCGATGGTCACCCCGATTATCAAGGCTTCTAGGGGTAATCAAATCAAGTCATTCTATACAGATTCTAAATTTAGGACCTGGTATGGAAATGGACAGCCCGGTTGGCGTATCAAGTATTACAAGGGTTTGGGTACCTCAACTTCGAAGGAGGCGCGTGAGTATTTCAAACAAATAGAAGATCTCACAATCAAGTTTGATACGGATGTGATGTCTGATAAATCTATTACTTTGGCTTTTGACAAGAAAAAAGCTGATGATCGAAAGATCTGGCTTCTTGAAAGCACAGCAAAAGACCCCAAAGAGCTAGAGGTTCCTTACGGTAATGTGAAGCAGTTGAACATCACCGACTTTATTCACAAGGACCTGGTAAATTTCTCATTGGCAGACCTCAAGCGTTCTATCGCACACGTTTGTGACGGTCTGAAACCTTCCCAACGAAAGGTTATGTATTCATGTTTTCAAAAGAATTTGACTGCTGAGATGAAGGTGGCACAACTCGCTGCCTTTGTAGCTGAGAAGAGTGCCTATCACCACGGTGAAGTATCTCTCGCTGATACAATTGTGAAATTGGCGAATGATTACATGGGCTCTAACAATATCAATCTCCTAGAGCCATGTGGTCAATTTGGAACACGACTTATGGGTGGTAAGGATGCTTCTCAGACGAGGTATATCTTCACACGATTGACATCCGAGGCTCGTAAGCTTTTCGATCCCAAGGATGATGCGATTCTTAATTATTTGGATGATGATGGACGGTCTATTGAACCAGACTTTTACATGCCTACTCTACCCATGATTTTGGTTAATGGAAGTGAGGGTATTGGTACTGGTTTCAGTTGCTACGTGCCTCCATTCAATCCCAAGGATATTCGTGATAATATTACAAATGTATTAAATGGTAAAAGTATTCAAAAAATGAAACCTTGGTTCAGGGGTTTCAAGGGAAAGATTTTTGAACAAGACGATGATTCATGGGTGACCCAAGGTGTATGGACCACCATTGGGAGGACGGTTAAGGTGACTGAACTCCCCCCGGGACGCTGGACCCAAGATTATAAGGAACACCTCGATACCCTCGTCGAAAAGAAAATCATCAGTGGTTTCACAAATAACAGTACAACTGAGAATGTGGATTTCTTGATCCAAGACTACAATGGCAAAGATGCTGTTAAGGATCTTAAACTTCAAAAGACTTTCCGAACCTCGAATATGCACCTCTTTCATCCAACAAAGGGTATTCATAAATACCAAAGTCCAGAACTCATTCTAAAAGATTTTATTGAGCTTCGCTACGAGTATTACAAGAAGCGAAAAGAACATCTCATCAAAGTTCTGGAGGCAAAGGCACAGATGTGTGATTACAAGTCTCGATTTGTGTCCATGGTCATCAACGGTGATATCATTGTATTTCGCCGTAAAAAGCAAGAACTCGAAAATCAACTCTCGGGACTCTTCCCACAAATTAGTGGAACATATGACTACCTTTTGAATATTAGAACCGTTCAGTACACGGATGAGAGTGTTCGCGAACTTCTTCAAGAATCTAAGCGAGCAAAGGACGAACTGGTGGTCATGAGGAATACGAGTCACACGTCTATGTGGGAGAATGATATTAAAAATATATAAGTAGTAAGTAGTAGATATGGGTGAAGCTTCTCAAATTTCACTAAAAGCTATTGGAAAGCAAGATACACACCTTCTTTCCAAAGACCCAGAAGATTCATTTTTTAATTATAAAACTAAGAGACATTCAGATTTTAGAAAATATCATCGTTCCCGAAGTGTTTCAAATGATAGAGATATTCCTGGTTGGCCATTTGGTCAAACCCTGAAAGTCCAATTCAACCCTAACAATATGGGTGATCTTTTGAGTAATATGTGGTTAAATGTGAAAATGCCGGGATTATCAGATGAATCTATATATGGAAGTACATCTAAAAAATACATTGAGACAAACTTTACATATCCACCACCCACTACAAGTGATTCTTCCTTCGTTTATACTGCTCCACTATCCTCTGAAACAAGTCGTTGGGTGGTGCCCGTTTATAACTATAGTGGGTATGCTGCAAGTATGCAACTATCAGGGGATGGAGAACGAATGGTTGTCGGGAAACCAGAAGATTCTACACTATTTGTGTACAAGTATGTGAATACTGAATGGTTTATAGAAGATACAATCGAAGGGTTAGTGGAAGATTCTTCCAATCCCGGAACATATGAAGGCAAATTCATTGGTAGATACGTATCTATAGATGAAACTGGTGAAACAATTGTAACGTCTACATGGTATACACTGCCCCCATCTGACTTAATTAGGTTTCGTATTATTTCATACAAACGTTCGGGTAGTACTTGGACTCAAGCCGATGAGTATTTCCTTTCTACTAACTATGCTACATGGGACAGTGAAGCTGGCGACTTTATTTATAACGGTTCACTTGGCGTACCAACTAAGGTCAAACTATCTTCGGATGGAACAAAATTGGTAGTTGCGTTTAATGGAACTTTGTCAGGGACAAGTGATTCCAGTTTCCCGGTCACACCCCCAACTGAGAGGATACAACTTTTTACATTAGACTCAAATGGTAACTTCAGCCCTGATTATAAATTTCCCACGGGTTACATACAACCGTATGATCTTGACATCAGTGATGATGGTAACACGGTAGTATATACCATCCCCGGATATCTTGATTTGGGTGACAATCTCATCCCCGGTGAGGTTCGAACTTATAAATATGATGGTGCCAACTGGAATTATTCTTTTATATCGACGGGTAATAATAATAATGCAGCTATCAATTCCGATGGAACTAAAATGGTTATATCTAGTGGATCCAGCGCCTACTTTTACGAATACATTAGCATTAGTAGTTCGTGGACATTAACTCATACATTTTCCCTATCATCACCCTCGGCACTGGCTGTGGATATAAATGATGTAGGGGATACAGTTATAATTGGTGGTATAACAACACACATATTAAAATATGTTGATAGTTCGTGGACTATATTAAAGGAACTACAACCCAACGATTCTTATAATGGATATCACGGGTATGGAAATTTGGTGAGTGTGGATAGTTCGGGTGAATGGCACACAGTCGCAGAACATCCATTTTATGCTTATACTCCAGACGGGATAGGTGGTTTGGATCTATCTTATACTAGTACATATGAAGGAATAGAAGTTGCAAGAGTACAAACTAAGTCTAATTACGCAGAACAGTTGGGTCGCCATATCATCAAAAGTGCTACTATGTTTGTTGATGAAATCGAGATTGAAAAGATACACGATGATTGGGGAATGATTTACGATGAGTTATATTTAGAAATGTCTGAAAAAATTTCAAATCGGTTCTTGGTAAATAGAGGATTAGGTTACGATGACACATCACTGTATGAAAATTATGCAAGTTACGAGACGGAACTTATGATTCCACTTCATTTTTTCTTTTCTAGAAAGTTTTCCAGTGATGAATATTCATCAAATCAACCCAATCGTCCATATTTTCCAGTGTGTGCGGCACATAAACAAAAAATAACATTTGAATTTGAGTTTCACAAACAGTCATTTTTTACAAATAACAATGGAATACTTTCATTACCCGAATTTAAACTTATTACCGAAGAAATGACAGTATCTAAGGAGGAACAAAAATATTTAATGAGCGAACCCCAAACTTTAATAACAGATTTAGTTAGAAAGCATCCATCAGCTGAAGGTACATCGTATATAAGAACAAATTTAGTACCTAACATACCAGTAAAATGCTTTCATTGGTTCCTAAGAAATGTAGAATTTGAAAATGAGGATACAGTTAATGGAGATCTAACGAGTAATAAAACCCTGTATTTCCAGAATCGTTTCAATTTTTCGACTTTGCCCTACTTTGACGAGATTGATACATTTTATAATTCAGTCGTGAAAAAGGCCGACTTGTTTATAAATGGAGAAAAATTACCAAATGTAACAGAGACAAATCACACATACTTTAAATATCTTGTACCATTTAGAAATCGATTGGCTAGACCTTATAAAAATATTTACACATATAGTTTCTCGATGAATCCGATTAATGTGGAACCATCGGGGAACTTGGATTTTAGTCAAATACAATCTGATAAGACAAATATAGATGTCTATCTAAATGACCCAACTAAACCCTACTCACTGCATATGTACTATACAGGGTATCAAACGTTTAAATTTGATAGAGGATTTATGACAGTTGCTTATTAAATAATGATGATCTATGATCACTGATATAGTCAATAATATTGTTCTTAATACACCATTTGATGAAATTCAACTGCGCCAAAGTCGTATGGATTTCATGAGATGTACCCGGAACTATATAGGCAAATTTTTGTGACCTACAAAAAGGATCAAATAATTTTTTACTGTATCCATCTAGACTGGATTTGTATGCACAATGCACAGTGAAAAGCTTACCATCCCTAGTTTTGTATGATGTGTTATTCTTTTTTGCATAGTTGGTAATAAACCACTCCAAATTACGAAGCGATATACCACTCGATTTATCTAAAATGTTTAATAATTTAGTTCGGTTATCTTCTGTTGTGTAGAAATTGTTTATTGATGTTAGTAGAATACCGCTTTTACTCATTACCAATCATACTACCCAAATCTATAAGCCCGTTTGACATTTCACAACCCGGACAACCTCTCACGTACATTTTATCAGGTCCATGATTGTGACTATTTGTTCGTTTGATATGTGAAGGGTGTAATCGATTTACTTGATCATGATGATGTTTGCAATATCCATTATGAACACCCTTGAACGTACATCGTTTCCCATCTGTCTTGGTTCCCCTACAGATTGTTCCAGAAACTGTATCTGGTATGTCCTTCAGTAGGAGATCGAGTGATATCCCATGTTTTTTAGATATAACTGTTACATATTCATTCATCATGGTCACGAGGCGTTGATTGAGTTCTTCATCAACTATATCCATAATTTTGTCGTATAGACTCATGTCTTATTATTACCTTGCTCGTATTTTTTAAATACGTCTTCAATCGATTCACCCCGAGAAGCTTCTTTAATCCTCTCTCTGAGTTCTGCAACTTTACCAGATTCGTCGAGACCTAATTTTTTACACTCCTCTATAAGTTGATCCTTCTTCATACCACTAAGAGCAGGACCAGTCTTTTTCTTTTTTGGTTTATGCTGTTCTATAATCTCACCAAAAATTTCTTGTTTAGGGTTTTCGAATAAGGGATCCAATAAATCACATACTGGATTTAAGAACTTATTTTCGAAATAATACAAGTAATCTATCGGTATGTTATTCTCCTCCACCCACTTTGGATCCTCTGATTTTTCAAATGCCTTTGCTTTAGGATCGTCTGTTTTAGTGAGGATATATGGTACACGATCACCGGATTGAGGTTCTGAACCAGGTTTTCGCTCCCGCATTTTTACCACCACTTGTACATGAGATTGATTGATATTTACACTTTCAGGGCTTGTTATAGATACAGACTCACCCTTTACTTTGTACGTGTCCGATAACGACTGACTCAAAATTAACTTATCATTCGATACGTCACCGGAGAGGAGTTCAATGGCTCGTTCCTTCGCCAATTCCATAGGAGGACCTGTATCTGGGGCGTTAAGAACAACATCGAGGAGTTCCTTACACACTTCCCTCACATGGGGTGTATTGTCACGGCGAACAACTTGGAGACCCTTAATATCTATATAATCCATATGCATTTGATCATCCTTCCCCTTTGTCCATAGTTTAGCCGCATAACGCTTTTTAGAGTACAGGAAGTAGGGCCAATAAACCTTCTCAAGTTCCAAATTGTTGGGCTTCTTGAACAGAGTGCTACATTCTTCTGCGGCGCGTTCCCCAAGTTCCCAACTATATTCTATGGCTTCTATACCCGTACGACCACCAACATCAAACTCAACCATGACTGAATCAGTGTCACCGTATCTAACCTTGGCACCAGGAAAATTAGACTCTACATAGTTCTTAGTCTCTTCAATCATACCTCGACCCCTACATGTTGTTGTAGAAGCAATGGGCACACATGGGAGAATACCCTTACCCGCCCCCGTAAAACCATATACAGAATTCATCGAGATCTTATAGGCTAATTGCTTACCATTATAAACCTCTTTCATCGAACCCGTGGCTGCCGCCATATCACGTTTGGCCTTTTTACGAAATTGTTTAAGCTCCAAAAGAATAGCCGGTAGAAGACTTGGAACTCCCTGTGCAAATTTGTACACCTTTTCACCAATCTTGAATGTTTCATATGTAATACCCGGTACGTTACCGTATCGCCTTTCATCCATTACGAAAGTGGAGTAGCAGAGATTGTGTGCCATCATGATACTAGGATACAGTGCTTCGAAGTCTAGAGCAGTAATAGGTGTATAGTATGCACCCTTTTGTGCATCTAGGACGGTTGCGCCTTCATAGTTTTCTTCTGGGAGTGCTCCATATTTGATTGTTGGTACCATATACCCAAGCTCGCGGGCTTTCTTAGTGAGCTGACTGAATACTTTTATTTGTTGTCCTCTCTCCACGAGAAAACAGAGGGGTACCCATGTAGCCTTGGCCATCTCGAGTAAATTTAACAATGTGCATAGCTTCTTCAGTAGTCTGTGAGGTAGAAGAGTATCCTTGATACAATATTCAGCTACTTCACCTAATTTTACTGGATCTTCTTCCCTAAAGCGAGCAAACATCTCCTTTGGTGTCATGTCAATCTTTTGATCTCCCAAGTACAGTTTAGAAACTTCATTCAGTTTATATGAGTCTAGTTTGTAACCCTTCTTCACCTCATGAAAGAGATCAAAAATAAATCGACCAGACATGGGGAGTAGTTTTAGAAAGTTATCACCCAACGCACTTGAACTCAACTTCTTCATCACAAGTTCGCTCGGTGTATCCTTAAACTTACCCATGTTGAAGAATTCTGGATCACAACCAGTATATTGAGCACGTTTATAAATGTATTGAAGATCGAAACCAAAAATATTCCAACCAGTAATAATGTCAATATCATTTACATGTAAATATTTTTGAAAGGCTTCGAGCATTCCCCTCTCAGTATCAAAACTTACAACGTCAGGACCTTCGGTTTTCTTGTAACAGAGACATGTTTTTTTATATGGTTGATCACTACCAAACTTACACAAAGATACAGCAATCTGAAAACATGCATCACCAGGAATATCAGCATCAGGGAACTTCCCAGTAGAACTATTACATTCAATATCTACAGATGCTACCACAAATGGTGCTATGTCATCACGATTTACCGGTTTAAGGGTCGTCCAATCGTTACACCATAGATCAATATCAACATGTGCGAGATACGAGCGAACACAGTCATCTCCGGTATCAAGCCAACCTGTTGATTGAATTCCTGTTCTATGCATCAATCTCAGGACAGGGTCTATATTTGATTCATATACATGGAATCGTCTATATTTATTATTATACGCAAACACCGAATTTACTTTTCGTCGGTCTAAAAGAGTTTTAAAATTTAATCGCATGTAAGCAAACTTTTCGTTATTTTGAAAACCCCATACATCCTTCTTCTCAACTATACTGTAACTGGTAACATGGTCAGGCTTAAGTTCATTGAGTTCATTGAAAAGGAGTCGGACATCTCTTTCAACTGTGCCTCTGGGTAACTTTACAAAAAAATAAGGTTCAAATGTAGTTGTAAGACAGACGGATTTACCATCTTCGGTCTTACCCAAAATACTGACCAAGTGTTCTTCATCAACATCCCTCGCTTCCCAAGTCAGAGCCTGAAAAACTACCATGTGTTTATAACTATCCGAATTTTTAATATCATTTATTAATAAATGTCTGCTGCTTTAATTGACCTCGTATCGGTAGGTGCCCAGGATGTCTACATCACTGGTAGCCCCCAGGTCAGCTTCTTTCGTCAGAACTATAAAAGGTACACTAACTTCGCTATGAAGCCAGAGAGGATGGATTATATCGGATCCTTTGGTGCTAACAACGAGGTGACCATCCCTATTCGTTCCAAGGGTGATCTCATGAGTTACATATGGATTGAGGCTGATGGTATAGCCGGTGTCGGAGATAATGTAACCGGTCTCTATTCTAATAACGCTTCCAGCCCCACTGAATTCTCTCTTTGGATTGGTGGTCAGAAGGTTTCCCAGCTTGATTCTCTTTACATTCAAGGCGTTCACAATACTCTCATGAGGGATTCTTGTGCCAAGGCAAGTTTCGCGGTTACCACTAATACTCGTAAGGGTAACCACTCTGGTAACTACTACATGATTCCTTTCTTCTTTGGTGAGGATTATACTAAATCACTTCCTTTAGTGGCTATGCAGTATCACGATGTAGAAATCAGGGTTAAGTGCCGTGACGGCTTTACTCCCAGCACCACTCCCAAGGTTTGGGGTAACTACATATACGTAGACACAGATGAGCGTAAATTCTTCACTGAGACCGAGCATGAAATTCTATTCACACAAACCCAATACCAGCTCGCTACTAAGACAGATACCGATATCGATTTGACTTATTTCAACCATCCTGTTAAGTCTATTCACCTTGTATCTGGTAAGGCGACTGATTCGGACTACACGAATGAGTACAAGTTCGATACCTCTACTTTATACATTAATGGTACTCCCCTCTTTGAAAACACAACTCACGTCTATCATCACGATGTAGTTGCTGAGATGCACTGTACCGATCTTCCCGATGATGCTATCGATAACGTTCCCACTTACACTTGGCCTTTCTGTTTGACTATGAGCAAGTCTCAACCAACTGGTGCACTTAACTTCAGTCGTATTGATACCGCTAAACTTTCTCTCACTAACCCCACAGGTGGTAACCAACTTCATCGCGTTTACGGTGTCAACTATAACATTCTCAGAGTGAAGAATGGTATGGCAGGCGTCGCATTTGGTAATTAATTCCAGTTATCAATTAATGACTTTGTTTTCTCATACATTCGTTTTCCATAAAACGTTTTATCTTTCATATCATCCCAAATCGTAAGTCGGTTCTCGAGGAAATTCTTGAACTTTTCCGGGTTACGATTAGACTTGTATCGAATCTTCTCACCATCTAGTACCTTTTTCATAACAGCTTTCTTCTTTTCCATGTACATGGAAAATCTCCCGTCAGGTGAGAGACGAGAAGTTGTCTCTTCATTTTTCTTCGCAGGTGCCATTTGTATTAGAGTTACCTAAACCTTTATGCCAGTTTGTTTTAGACGCACTAATCGCTCAACCTCGCGTTTCATAAATATAGTGAGTTCTACTAATTCGCCGGTTAATTTCACTTTACCAGCTTGACGAACCCATATAACGTGTTCTACTTTAGTCATATCCACACATGACATTTTCGTGTTTGGTGCTTGACTGTGATGAACCGCTAAAACCATAGCATCCTTTTTAATCTCTTTAGGTATCTCAGGTCCATCGTAACATGCAATAACATGTGCTCCAGAACATCCTGCAACATGGAACCACCAATGATGTGGAGCACTTGACAAAGTTAATTGATCATTTTCTTTCGCATTTTCACCAACTTTTATAAGCGTGCCATCATGAGATGTGTATTGAATCATATAATAATAAAAACTGTTTTCCTTATATAGAATGCACGTCGTCGTTCAGCCTAGCCCTTCTGTAACACATAAACTTAGAGTAACTTTACCTAATAAAAGATCGATAGATTTTGGTGAAAGGGGTGTACAGCATTACATTGACCACGGAAACCCACGACTTATGCGAGCACATCTCATTAGGAAAGGAGCAATCATTCCTAAGGAGCTGCGAATAGAGCGGGATTCGTATGAGATTCATAGAGAAATGATGAAAATTAACAAAAGCACTAAAGAAGATTGGGATGACTATTTTAGAGCTGAATATTGGGAACGTTGGTTACTTTGGACTTACCCGACTGTAAATCATGCAAAATTGTATATGACTATGAGGCATGGTATGCTTTTTATGCCAACCCCAGAAGATCTTTGGTTCTGTAAAGATTTTGATTTATAATCTTATATAAAATTAGAATGGATTGTGGTGTTAATACCATAGAAACGCAAGACGAAACAGGTGCTACCAGAGGTGTTGAAATTATACCAGAAGGATGTCATCCTGTCAGTGAAGATATATGCAAATCTGGATTCATGGCACCAGCTGACAATGTCTCCTTCCCTGAAAATTCTCTTCAACAGTGTTGTAAATGTAAAGTGGGTGAGAATTGCCCCCTTTGTGAAGACCCAGCAGCTTGCACTGATAGAGAGAAACAAGATTTCATTGCAAGTGAAAACTGCTTCGGAACTGCGAGTGGTAGCACAGATGATGATGATGATGATGATGATGATGAGGAAGAGGAAGAGGAGGAGGAAGAGGAAGAGGAAGAGGAGGAGGAAGAGGAGGAGGAGGAGGAGGAGGAAGAGTCCTCCGGTGAGATCAATATTTATTACATCATAGGAGCTATGTCATTTACTCTCATAGTTGTATTTATGATGATTTTACTTTCCCGTCAGAGATAATTTACTTCCCCGTAGATCCAAAACCCCTATCTGCCCGGAGTGTCTCTTCGAGAAGACCAATTTCCTTAATCATAGGCGTTTCGCAACGTTCAAGAATAAGTTGAGCAATACGATCACCCTTCTTGATTTCAAAGTTTTCCACACCATGATTGAATAGGACAACCTTGACTTCACCGGTATAATCGGGATCAATAACACCCGCACCAACGTTAATACAGTGCTTTACAGCTAAACCAGAACGAGGAGCTACACGACCATATACACCATCTGGTAGGGACAAAGCAATTCCAGTACCAACTAAAGCTCTCCCTGCTTGACACGGTACAGTCGCATCTTCGGAGCTATATAAATCATATCCCACAGCACCATCAGAACCACGAGTAGGCAAACGAGCATCAAACGAAAGCTTTTTAACGCCCAGAGGCATCTGTATTTTACTGGACTATATCCCTTAAGTGTATTTCGTTCCACCCCTGAGTCTTAGAACTAGGTGTAAGGTTGATTCCTTTTGAACATTGTAATCTGCGAGAGTGCGTCCATCTTCGAGTTGTTTGCCAGCAAAAATAAGTCGTTGTTGATCGGGTGGAATACCCTCCTTATCTTGAATCTTAGCTTTAATGTTATCGATCGTATCTGAAGATTCAACCTCTAGGGTTATAGTTTTTCCGGTGAGCGTCTTTATGAATATCTGCATACTATTATTATTCTAGATTATTTTCTTAAAGTTCTTTGAAAAAGTGAGCGCACATATTCCACAACTGAACACGTTTATAAATAATTGACATCCAAGGACGTGAATTCTAGACCATATCGTGTAATTATGGGATAAAAACCACACAAGAAAAGATAGAAATGTTTCGTAATATACACGAATAAACAGATTCGATACGAGATACAAATTATTCATAAAGTCACTTTTAGGTAAAAGTCTGCGTAAAATAAGAATCGTTGTATCAATCTCCACGAGTGACACGAGTGATGTTAAACGCGACTCTGTAGGATTTAAAAGGGGTCTGAGAAGATAAATGAGAGTCACGATATGGTGTAATATTATAAGTTTTCGATATGATTTTATTATTTTGGGTTGTAGATATATCCATATGAGATCATAAAGTATATGAAATGTAAGAGCATATGTTAAAAACATTGGATACACGACACATCCAAAAAATACTTCCGCTAGTGTCAATGTAGAATAAGGAACTAGAAAAGTAACTGTAACCACATCATGAATACGGGCAGCGTTCATGATATAGACGTGTTTCATTCTTTTAATAATGATGCACTCAAAGGGTTTCGAACCCCTGACCTCAAGCTTACTAAGCTTGCGCTCTACCCCTGAGCTATGAGTGCGGAATGCTGAGAGCGGGGTTCGAACCCGCGAGGTGAAAACACCAGACGTTCTTAAGACGCCCTCCTTAGACCACTCGGACATCTCAGCACATCTATTCTACGAGTTAAATCTTTAAGTGTTTAGATGGTGGTTCAAATGCTAGTGTTCCTTGAGTTCTTCTCTTTTCATTTCAACCCCTATACAATTGTGAATACCACATTTCTTCTTACAAAGATGACACGGTATTTTACTATAATTAGGATAAAGATTTTAAGCATTTTTCGTATAGTAATGTCCCTCACCCTCGCCGTCGCAAAACCCGTCACCGGAGAATACAGGCGTCTCAAGAAGACCCTCAAAAATTCAACCGCTGGATACGGTACAGCACTCGCTACGTCTTATTTTATCACACAAGGGGCAGACCAAGGTGTATCTGCAGTCCTAGGAGCTTTGGCGTCTTATGCGTATGTCTCTCTTCTCTCTGATAGAGTTGATAACCTCGAAACGGCAACATTTCAAAAGGAGTTTTTGGCACCGTTGAGTGCCGCCGCTTTTGAAGTGTCATGGAATAACGCCCCATTTGCATTTGATTTCGATTATGGAGCCACC
>Ga0222715_10002202_pt1 | contig 18025 bp, 11 predicted proteins | sample C33_9DmetaG_FD_165056 | JGI IMG/M metagenome (GOLD analysis project Ga0222715, IMG submission 165056) | Estuarine water microbial communities from San Francisco Bay, California, United States - C33_9D | ecosystem: Environmental > Aquatic > Marine > Unclassified | place: USA: California... | reverse complement strand
ATCGGCTGCGACGGCAAGTGCTTCAGCGGTATGCGAGAAGATACAATCGGCAACTGTTGCCACGCGGCGACAATCACCGCGAGCGGCATGTGCGGAGAAGGCGACAACTTACCCGCGCATCTGAAGGCGGCGGCGGCGGCGGCGCGCGCGAAGGCTACGTCCACGAAGAAGAATGTCCCCCTGCTGCGGCGTTTCATCAATTTCTTGAAGGCGACGCTGCGTTTTGCGTTGAAAGTGTTCCTCGCCTTTCTTCGCGTCATCGCCTTTGCCATTCGATTTGTTTTGACGACGGTGACTTTTACGCTGAACACTCTATTTTCCTCAGCCACTCTGAAATTGGTCGGAACGCTCACTGCGTGTTACATGGCGATCGGTATAGTCGATAAGAAGGCTCAAAAGAACGTTGGGCAGTTCATTCGCGAAGTCGTTCCTTTTATGGATGAAGACGCAAAAGACGGGAGTCGAGTCGTCGGCGCATTCCCGAATGCCAAAGCGGCGAAGACGCCCAAGGAAAAGATCGAAGCCTTCGTTAGGGACCTCATTGAGAGCTTTAAGCGCGCTGGTGACGTTCCTGGTTCGATCGCGCACTATCTGTCTTGGCTATGCAAGCGCTTGTACGGCGTAATCGTCTTCGCATCGCCTTTTATTCTGCAATTTCTTCGAGATGCGTCTTACGAAAACGTCGCGAGCGCGCAGGCGCGGATGGCCAAGGAACATGAAGAGGCCGAAAACATTAGACGACAGAACGAAGAGCTTGCGAGGCGAGTCGAGCAAGAGGCGCGTGCCGATGAGGAGCGCGAGAGACTCATGAGCGAAGCGGCAAAGGTGCGAGAAGAAGCCGCCAAGGCTGAACGTGAAGCGGCGGAGCGAGAGCAAGCGCGTCAAGAAGAAATGGCTCGACTCACGGAAGCAGAGGCTCAAGCAAAGGCGCAATTGGAAGAAGAACGAAATAGAGCCGCCAAGGTATTAGAACAAGAACTTGCTGAAGCGAAAGCTCGCCTCGCGGAGGAAGAGGCTCGTTTGAAGGAAGAAGCTGAACGGATCAAGCGAGAGGCGGCATTGAAAGAAGCAGAGGTGGAGCGCGAACGACAAGCGGAGCGAGAGCGCCTGGCGCGTGAAGAAGCCGAACTCAAAGCGCGTCTCGCCGAAGAATCGACGCGGGAGAGCGAGGCAATCAAAGCGCGCCTTGCGGAGTTGGAGGAGCGAATGAAGGAGCGCGGTGACGTCATAAAGAGGCTCGAAGCGGCGGACGTCGAAGTCAAGAAAGCCGAACTCGTTCAGGTGACGAATAGGGCTACTTCAGCTGCGGTGCGTTTGGAGACGGCTGAAAACGAATTAGAGATCATGGCCAAACGCATAATCACTTTTGAGAAGGCGAACATAGGTAAAAGGTACGCACTCCAAAGCAAGCGCGCCATGGCAGATGCCAAGGAATACTGCGGGCTGCTTTCTGATTTTTTCGTGAGGAAAGACGAACACGTTTCAGCGGAAGAAGAACTATCGATAATCACGAAATACCGCGACTTATCGAACGACGCACCAGCTGCCCTCGTGGCCCGCTTAGAGGACGCCTCCGAGGTGCCCATCGAGATTTCGAAGCGGTTCACCTTTTTGCTCAAATACCGTGCTCGACGAAACGCCGTCGTCGTATTGTCAAAACTTTCGGCGAGTCATCCTGAGGATGCGGTCAGACGCAAGTGCTTCGCCGCATTGAACAAAATCACGCGGTCGTCGACGTTTGGTCTTCTCGTCGTGGCGCGTTGTGCAGCGCTTCCACACGCTCTCATGGCGATGGTGGAATGGGCCAACTTGGGCGACGAACAGACGACGGAGGATAACGCGCCGTGGGAGGCTATGGAACTCGTTCATAACCTCGTCTCCAGCCGACGCATGAAGCGCTCGGAAGTTCTTAGGCGCCATCTCGCCGGCGGTCTCTTCGGTCGATGCATCTTGGCCGTGGTTAAACTCGTTCCACACATTCCCAGTTTTCAAGGAATGTTGTTGGGAACGCTTTGGCAGCTCATGCGTGCCTCTGGTTACGATGCGACGCTGCAAAACGACCTCGTCGCTGACGGCATCATCCGCCACATCCTGGACTGCAAAACGTACGCCAAGCAAAACAGTGAAGTCGCGCGCGTTTTCTGCGGCTGCGCTCTCGCGCTCGCCATGAAGAACGAAGCGGTGCAAAAGCAAATGGCTGACAAAAAAGTGGCCATGCCCGCGCGCATCGTCTCAATTTTAAGCCTTCACCAGGGGATCGATTACAAAGGCGAGTTCACCTCGCTCAACCACTGGCTGTCGTAGAACGCGTAGGCACGCGTAGCATCGCGCGTCGCGTCATCTCATGTAAATTAATCACGGAATCGTAGCCAAGACGAGCGCGCCAACGCGCTCGCGCGAGCGCTCGCGTCCCGCGCCGCGCTCGACGAAACTGTACTTCCACGCGCGCGGCGCCGTCCACCCGTCGCCGTCGCGAAGTCTCGAGTCGTATTTAAATGCCGCTCGATCGCGGCGACGTCGGCGACACGATGGCGCGCGCGCCCGCCGTGCCGGCGTCGTCCTCGCCGCGCGCCGACGCTTCGGCTTCGTCATCTTTCGTTGACGTTCGTGAGGACGTCTCGCGCGACGACACCGACGCCGTTCGCGCGCCGAGCTCGCCCGCGCGTAGCGGGAGTAAATTGTGGGGCATTGCCCGCGCGCGGGTTCGAGACGAAGCGGACGTCGCGAGAGGACGCGTCCGGGACGCGCTGCGGGACGGCGAGGACGCCGCCGCGGCGAACAAACCCGCGCGACGAGGACGTCGACGGATGAGCACGGAGTATGAAAATTATTTGCGACCGATATTAGATAGAATGCCGGTAAAACCAGAGCGCGTGAGCGCGGTGAATGGGCCGTTGATGAACGTCACGAGGATTGACGACAAGACGCTCGACGTAAAGATGACGACGTCGTTTCGAGCGCACTTTGGAGAATCGTTACCAAGTATTGGTCGACGAGCGTTGGCGCTTCCAGAGAGCGAAGGCGATGGGCAGGAAATCGTTGCGATCGGAAACGGGGGATGGAGCGATCACAATGCCGGTGGCGTGCAGATTTCGGAGTTGGACTCGGGAGACTTCGTGCCGGGACGCGGGGGGCGGTACTCGGTTATGACTCCGGAGGATAGTTGGGGCGTGACCGATCTTCGTGCGCCTTCACCCGCGATTGGATGGTACGATGATGATGAAACAACGAGTGATTCACTTCAAACGGAGTTTCTGATCGACCCCGAGGACGTGCGATTGCAGGAGCGCATCGCCGTCGGCGGTTTTGCCGAAGTGTTCAGAGGCACGTGGCAAGGGACCGTGGTTGCCGTGAAGCAGCTTTTGGAGCGGTCGAGCGAGGTCAAGGAAACGTTAGAAAGGGAGGTCGAGGTGTTGGCCAAGTTACGCCACCCAAACTTACTGCTGTTCATGGGATATTGCGTCGAGCCTCCGTTGATTTGCACAGAGTTTATGCGACGGGGATCGTTGCACACGATTTTAAAGTCAGGAAACGTGTTAGAACCGACGAGGAACCATGCGGTCGCCATCGCAGTCGCGCGTGGGATGTCATACCTGCACTCGCGGTCTCCACCGATATTGCACTTGGATCTGAAGAGCCCGAACATTTTGGTAGACGAGAAGTGGCGCGTGAAAATCGCTGACTTTGGCCTCGCGCGCATGCGCCAAACGACACAAGTCAGCGCCAAGAGCGAGTTTCACGGTACGCCAGAGTGGATGGCCCCAGAGATGCTGCGCGCTGAAGACTTCGACGAACGCGCGGACTCGTACTCGTTCGGCGTCGTTTTGTGGGAACTTCTCACTGCGCGAAAACCGTGGATGGATCTACACCCGATGCAAATCGTCGCCGTCGTCGGTTACTCCGAACGCAAGCTCGAACTTCCGCCCGAGGGCGTACCCGCCGCCGATCACGACTTCACCATCCTTCTCTCCGATCTCTTCCGCGCGTGTGCTCAAAAAGATCCGACGAAGCGCCCTCTCTTCCCCGCCATCCTCGACGCTTTGGAAACCGCTCGCAAGCGCGTCGCCGCCGTCGGCGCGAGCGCCGCCGCCGCCGCCGCCGCTCCCGACCCATCCGAGCGTTTGGGCGTCCAATTAGAAATCTTAGACCTAGCCAAGGACCGCGCGAGCGGGTGACCGCGCGATCGTGTCAGATCAAAAGCATTCTCCGTCGTCGTGCCGCCGCCCCGGAAAAGTGCCTAGTAAAAAGTGAACGTTTTTTTCCCGCGCATTCGCGTCATCGTGCGTCGCGCGCGACCGCGCGCGCGCCGTCGCGCCATGGCGTCGGGAAAGGAGCGCACGAGAGATGAATCAACATTCGTCGCCGGTGCGCGCGACGAACGCGACGAACGCGACGAGTCGAGCGATGAATTCGCGCGCATTAACGTGTGACGACGACTGACGACGACGACGACGACGACGCGCTGGAACGACAGATACGACGCCCGTGTACGCGACGTTCGCGGAAGACATGTCCGGATTCTTCGGAAAGTGGCAGTTGCATCCGCACGCGCCGCGGTCGAAACGACTCGGCTCGCCCGCGCGCGACGGCGGTCGCGGCGGCTCGGGACGCGCGGTCGGGACGTCTTCGCCGCCGCCGCGCGAACCGAAGTGGACGGATGAAACGGATGAGGACGATGAATATTTATTTAGTGATTATGACGCGGTGACGCCGGCGGCGAACCGGCGAGTGGTGTCGTTCGAGAGGGTGAGGAGCGTGCCGGGGGCGCGCGCGGCGCGCGGCGCGGGGAACGCCGCCAAGTTGGCGGCGAAGAGTTTCAAGCGGCTCACGAGTCGGGCGGCGCGAGTCATGGTTGGGGTTCTGAGCGATCGCTCGAGCGTGTTTGATTTTAAGATGTTTAAGCTGTTCACGTTCGTGTTGAACGTGACGCTGAGCACGTTTGAGATTCCAAGGCAGTTGATTTTGATTCCGCTCATCGTTGGGAGTCGACTGGCGATGGTGCCGGAGTGGCTGCTGAGCGCGTTTGAGTATGATTCGTGGGAGATGCCGAGAGCGAAGAAGAAACGACCCAAGTTGAACGCCGATTTAAAGTTCCCGACGCTTCGTTGGAATGCTCTGAAGACGTGGGAGAACGCGATGCAAGCGGGGAGAGAGAGTTTACGCCGCGGTGAGTCGCAAGTGCGCACCGAGCCGGGCGAGACGCCGGAGATGAGAGAGGTGATTGAGAAACTCATCGAGGAAGGTTTGGCGTACGACAAGGCGTGCGATAGCCAGAAGTCACAGGCTGCGTTCGAGCGCGCGCTCGAGCTAAGACCGAAAGATCCGGTCGTGATGATTTCTTTGAGTAAGGAACTCAGTGACCGCGTCTTTGATCACGAAATTTTCCACAACAAGCCACAGGCGAGACAGCTTGCGTCGAGAGCCGCCGATTTAGCATCGGAGGCGATCGAAATCGCACCTGATAACGCACAGTGCTACATCGCGCTGGCCGTGGCGAACGCGCGTTTGAGCATGTTTAGCGACGCGCGGCAAAAGGTGGAACTCACGCACTCGATTAAAGGAAATTTAATGAAGGCGTTGGAAATCGAGCCCAACAGCGATTACGCCTATCACGTGCTGGCCAGATTCGAGCACACCATGGCGCACATCGGTGGATTGATGCGGTATTTAATCAAGACCATATACGGCGCCATCGAACCGGCGACGATCGAGCGGGCGGAGGAGTACTTCAGGCGCGCGATTGAAATCAATCCAAACCGCCTGATTCACGGCGTCGAGCTCGCCAAGCTTCTGTACGAAACGAAGCGATACGACGAGTGTAAAGAATTGTTGGTGCCATCGATCGAGCTAGAAATCGAAGACATCAACAGCGTGCGGACGAAGAAGGACGGCGAAGCGTTACTTAAGAAGTTGACGAACAAACTCAACAGGACGCCGAGTCGTCTCTCTATGTCTCGCACACCGTCCAAGCATCGTCTTCCGCGCACCTCGTCCTCGTCGCACACTCCGATGTCTCCGGTGACGCCGATATCGCGCAATAACTCCAAGGGCAGCGGGCTCTTTGATTAGACCTATTATCGCCGACGGCGAGAGCCGCGCGAGCGTATGTAATAAAGCACTGACTAGTAACCAGCTCAGAACGAACCCACTCGTCTTCAGACACCAGCGCGCGTCGCGTCGCGCCGCGTCGCGCGCGCCGTCGCAATGGCGCCGAAGAAAAAGTCTGCACACATCGCCCGCATGGCGGCGGGCGCGCAGAAGCGCGAGCGCGGTGACGTGTTGAGCGGAATTCGCGCGGCGGCCGAGGAACACGCTGCGGAAGATGGACGCGTGGACGCGCGACGAGGCATGGCGACGACGGTTTTCACGGTCGAGAGCCTCGGGTTAAAGTCGACGAAGACGCGGGCGAGCGAGAAGAAGCGCGGGATCGGTAGCGGCGGGGCGCACCGAAGAGGGGTGACGACGGTGCTCGCGGCGGAGGCGAGCTACGACGTGGAGCGACGCGTTCGGGACGGACGACGACCGTTGATGAGCGAGCCGAGAGGGTACGATGAACGAACGCCGGATATGTTTCACGACGACGCACGGTCGTTGAGGTTGATGCCGGCGCGGCCGAAATGGGACTATGAATTGAAACGAGGACGGTTGCACGCGAGAGAACGAAAGGCGTTCGTGAAGTGGTTGCGATCAGCAAAGGAGGCGATGATCGAGGCTGGGGGATACGCACCGGCGTTTGAGCAAAACATAGAGGTTTGGAGACAGTTGTGGCGGGTGTTAGAGCGCTCAGATGTCGCTGTGGTGGTTGTCGACGCGAGGAATCCGATGTTGCATTTGCCGCCAGCGTTGTATGCGCACGTGACGCGGCGATTGTGCAAACCTCTCGTCGTGGTGTTAAACAAGACGGATGCGGTACCGATGCGTGCGATCGATGAATGGGCTGCGCATCTCATGGCGTCCTTGCCGGGAATCGACGCAGTTGTAGGGTTTTCTTCCCGCGACGAAGCACCCGAGGACGAACGGTTCTGGGATCGCAAGGACAAAACTCACGAGGAGCGAGACAACGCGGCAATGCGCATGCACCGCCAATCGAGCATTCCCATTGGACGCGACGCGTTACTGCGCGTGTGCCAAGAGCTCGCGCGTTCGGGTAAACGTTTCGAAGCGGTGATGGAAGACACGGCGCAAGATGAACATGATGTAAACGACGACGGAGAAGAAGGGGAAGAGGAAGAAGAGGAAGAAGAGGAAGAGGGCGACGAAGAGGGCGAAGCGCACGTGCGTCAGGCGTTGAATCAAGAACGCGAGGAAGCCGAACGAGTGAAAGCCGAAGGCCGAATAATGATAGGACTCGTCGGGCATCCCAACGTGGGCAAGTCTTCGATGGTAAACTCGATTCTTCGACGCAAAGCGGTGAGCGTGAAGGCGACGCCTGGACACACGAAGACGTTGCAGACGCTCATTTTGGACGATCACACGTGCTTGTGCGATTCTCCTGGCCTAGTATTTCCTCGCATCGATATTTCTCCCGCGGAGCAAATCATCGGCAATCTCATTCCTCTTCCAGTCGTCCGCGAGCCGTTCAGCGCTATTCGTTGGATTGCCGAGGCGAAGCTCGTCGGTGCGGAGCGGTGGGAAGCGATTCAGCGCAAGTTCAGTGGGTCAAGTGATGGTAAACTCGCGGCATCGCTCGCCGCGCCTATTACGAGCGTGCTGAAAGTTCGACCATCGAAGGAGTTCGATCCTGAGACGCTCGAGTTGCTGAACAACGAAGATTTGACAAACGACGAGTTGCCGTGGTCGCCGCTCTCGCTGTGTCAAGCGTATGGCAAGATGCGAGGATTCGTTAAAACGCGCGGCGTCGACGTCCAACGCGCGGGGCAAGTCATTCTGAGCATGGTCTACGACGGTAAGATTCCATACGCGATTCCGCCGCCGTACGGCGCGCCCGTCGCGCGTTCGAACTCGGATGTCGTCCAGATCGAAGAAGAAGACAACTTAACCGACGACGAGTCGGATGACGACGAAGTCGCAGTGGTACGCTCTGGATTCTCTGCGCTCGCGATGGATTCGGACGAAGAGACGGCGGCTCAGCAGTACGCTTACAGCTCGGACGAGGACGAGGGAGGGACATTCATTTTGAGCGCGGAGGATCTCAAGGAATCCAAACGAGGCCAGCGCGGGAAAAAGTAAATCATTCGTTTGACGTTAAAATGTGTCGCAGAAATCGGCGCGCTCGTGATTAGCTATGGTGTTCGATGGTTGTAAAACGACGGTTTAAAGAATGTGTAAAAGCTTGAGCGCGATGGTGCCGCTGACAAACGCCAGCGCGGCCACCTTGAAGTACTTGCCGACGACGGAGACGACTTCGCCCACGAGAATTCGCAACATGACGCCGCCGAACAGAATCATGAACGCGACGAACGCGGCGTGCGAGCCAGCGTCTTTGACTTCCTCCGGAAGGAGATTCACGACTTGTCCCAGCGCTCCGACGACGAGTCCGAGCGCGCTCGCCACCAACCCCGCGTCCTGCGCCACCGCCGAAGGATCGATCTCGCTCGCCTTCGTCGTCAGCGTCTCCACGGCTTTCACCAGCGCCTCCTGGCTCAGCTCTCCCGTGGTGTAGTACGTGTACCCGGCGACGACCGCCACCGTTCCGAGCACCGGCGGCCCCCACCCGAGCGTCGGCGCCTTCGCCGCCGGCACCTCCCCCGTCGCGTTGAACGACTTCACCCCGATCTCGCCTCCCGGGAACCCCCCCGCCATCCCCCCGAAGTCTTTCTTCAGCTGCACCTCCCTCGTTTCGCGTCGCTTCGCCTTCGCCCGCTCGAGCGCCTTGCCCGCGTTCGTCTCCGCGAGCTCCTCGCGATACGACCACAACCCCCGCTCGCCGCCCGCGAACCCGCCGGTGAACGCGTCGTCTCGACCCGTCTTGCTCACCAGCCCTCGGTCGTCCCTGATGTACTTTCCCTTACCGGCGTAGTACTTGCCCCGCGGCGCCGGTTTCGCCGCGCACGCGACGCGTCGCGCGACGCGCGCGCGCGCGAATCTCGACGCGCCCGCGTCGGCGTTTATCCGCGCGCGGACGCGCGCGCGCGCGGACGCGCCCCGCTCGAGCGGCGCGGACATCGAGCGCGTCGTCGCCGTCGCGCGCCGGCGCGAGCGCGCGTCCGAGCGCGGCGCGCGGCGCGGTGTGCGGCGCGCGACATCATTTCGCGACGCGGCGTCATGGCGGACGTCGACGCCGACGCGTACGCCGCGCTCGGCCTCGCGTTCGAGGACGCGCCGAGCGAGGCGACGATCAAAAAGGTGCGCCGAGCGCGCGCGACGCGCGCGGCGCGAGACGGCGGCGGCGCGCGACGCGCGCGGGTCGACGCGCGATTTCGCACTCGGAAACGACGACTGACGACGACGGCGACGACGACGACGCGCCGGAGCGACGCAGGCGTTCCGGAGGCTCGCGCTGAAGTGTCACCCCGATAAGCGACCGGCGGCGGAGCGCGAGCGGGCGGAGAGGGAGTTCGACGCGCTTCGACGCGCGAGCGACGCGCTGCTCGACGTCGACGCGCGACGCGCGTTGGATGATTTTCTGCGAGCGAAAGCGGCGCGAGCGAAGGCGCACGCGGCGCACGGAGCGAAGCGAAAACGAGATCTGGAGAACCTGGAGGCGCGGGAGCGGCGGGCGGCGAGCGCGGGGGAGGTTGGGGCGGAGCGCGCGGCGCGAGAGCGGTTGCGAGGCGAGTTGGAGCGTTTGCGGCGACGACGCGAGGAAGCGATGCGGGGAGGGAAGGCGCGAGATGGCGACGGCGATGGCGCGGCGACGACGACGTCGGCGGTGCCGGAACATTTGTATCGGGCGCTCAAGGTGGTGTGGCGACGCGACGGCGACGCGGACGGCGACGCGTACTCGGCCAAGGAACTCAGGGAGATTTTTGAACAGTTTGGTCGCGTCGAGGACGTCGTGATTCGCGAGGGGAAAAAGAAGAAAGGCAGCGCGCTCGTCGTGTTCGCAGACGGCGATGCGTGCGCCACGGCGTCTGGGGCGACGTGTGGGCGGTCGAGTAATCCGTTGGTCGTCGCGCGCGCCGCGATTCCTCCTAAAGTCGACGCGCGGGAAACGGTGACGCGACGGGACGACGCGGCGTCGGCGGGCGCTTCGCCGGCGCCGGCGAGCGAAACGACCGCGGCGCGAGCACCAAGCGCCGCGAATCTAGACTTTGAGAGCGTGGTGCTGGAGCGATTGAAACGCGCGCAAGAGCGCGCTCGGCTCGTCGCCGAGGCGGAAGCGGAAGGCGACGAGGAATCGTGATTTGTTCATAGCGCATTAGGCACATCGTGTCGCGTGGCGCGGCGCACAATCTAGTAGTTATTGCAATACCGAACATTTCGTGATCGCATCGCGCTCTGAAGGAGTGCTAGAAGAAGTCGAGAGCGACGAGCGAGGACAGCGTCCTCGCGTCGCGTCTCGTCGCTAAAAATACTCGTGCTTACTTGGCGTACTTCGCCGTCCACTCGCGCGCCGTTTGCAGCGCTCCCTGTTCATCCGTTTTCCAGTGCTCCGCCACGTTCTCTCGCAAAGGGTCATCTGGGTTCGGCGCGCTCATCAGCGCCTGCACGCTGAGTAAAATTGTACGAATCTGCAGCGCCGGCGACCACTTATCCTTCAACACGTCCAAACAGATGCGCCCAATCTTATCCGTGTTCGGGTGATAAATTTTCGTCCTGAAGAACACCTCCGGCGGCGCCATGGGATAATCCGCGGGTAAGAACAACTCCAACTTGAACTTTCCGCCCTCGTACGCCGTGCCCGCCGGTCCGTCCACGACGACGAAAAAGTGTCGCAGGTTCGTCTCGCTCACCTCCACCGCGATCCCCGGGATCGGTTCCTGCTGCAATCGCTGCGCCTCCTGCGTCGTCGTCGCGCGCCGAGCGCATCGTTTCGTCAATCTCGCGTCGTCGCGTCTCGTCGCCTTCCCGTCTCGCGCGCGCCGATCCACCGCGCGTCGTCCTCGCCGCGCGCGTCGCGCGTCTCTCGCGCGCCGACGACGCGCGCCGGCGTCTCGCGCGTCGCGCGCGCGTCTTCGCGCGTCGCGCGTCTTCGCGCGTTCGCCGCACCTTGAGGATCCGTCGCGGGAGCTGCGACGCATCCGTCATCGTCTCTTCGGCGTCTCTCTCGCGCGCGCGCGTCGCGCTCTTCGTCGACGCGCGCGCGCCGCGGTCGCGCGCCGTCGCGCGCGCGCCGCTCGCGCGTCCGCGCGTCCGCGCGCGCGTCGCGCGTCGAGACGGCGCGTCGCGAACTCCCGCGTCACTCGCGGTCGCGATGTCGCGTCCGCGCGCGCGCGCGCCGTCGCGCGTCGACGCCCGCGGCGCGGCGCTATTCGTCGCCCTCGCGCTGCAGCACGCGTCGCAGCCGTTCCTGCGCGCGCGCTACGCCGCGCGCGCGCGCGCGTCGGCGCTCGTGCTGAGCGTCGAGATCGCGAAGGCGGCGCTGTGCGCGTGCGCGCTGCTGCGTCGACGCGAGTCGCGCGACGCGCTGCGACGGATGTCCGCGCGGTCGCTGCGCGCGTCGGGCGCGCCGGCGGCGGTGTACGCGGCGCAGAACGTGCTGCTGCAGCGAGGCGCGACGACGCTGGACGGCGTGACGTTCAACTGCCTGAACCAGACGAAGATCGCGAGCGCGGCGGCGTTTCTGTGGCTGGGAGGGGCGCGGCAGAGTCGAGCGCAGTGCGCGGCGCTGGTGGGGACGCTCGCGGCGGCGGTGAATCTGTTCGGGGGGGAGACGGCGGCGGCGGGCGGCGGCGGCGCGGCGAGCGCGAGCGCGCGCGCGGCGGGCGCGACGAGCGTGTTGGCGGCGTCGGCGCTGTCGGGATTATCGGGAGCGATGTGTCAGTTCGCGCTGCAGGGGAGCGAGAAGCTTCCGGCGATGATGACGCTGGAGATGGCGATCACGGGGGTGCCGATGGTGTTGCTCGCGGAGCGCGTCGCCGCGGGGCGCGAGTTTCGCGTGAGCGAGGTGTACGAGTCGTGGACGGCGTGGGCGCTCGTGCCCGTGCTGTCGAGCGCGATCGGTGGGATACTGGTGGGGGAAATCACGAAGCGATTGGGTTCGATCGCGAAGGGGTTCGCCGTGACGTGCGGGTTGGTGCTCACGGGGGTGTTTCAGAGCGTCTTAGCGGGCGAGGCGCCGCCTCGCGCGCACGTCGTGAGTTTGATCGTCATCGTCATCAGCACTTGGATGCACACCGCGTTTCCGCCCGTGGAGAAGCGCAAGGTTTCTAAGCGCAAGACGGGTTGAGCGAGGGTGTGTCGTAGCGATAGCATTCGGTTGGAATAGTATTTGGTAGTCAGTCTAAAGTTCTAAGTGCCCGTTGAGGGCGCTAGGTTCTATAATCTTTCCACGACTCGCGAGCGGTTATCGCGCGCATGAGGCTTAGAAATAAAATACTTAGCACGCTTCCCGTCATAGCGGCCACGTTGAACGTCATCGAAAAGTCTGGCGTGGGAAGAAGCAGGAGGAGACTGTTCATGTACAGCGTCTCGGGCGCCGCTGAGGACGCTCGAAGTTTGTCGAGAAACGCGCTCGCCTGCTGCGTACGATGTACACGTGATTCGGCGTGGATGACACGGAACGCATCGATTCGAGCCGGAGGTAAGTCGAACCCACGGTTCGCGTCCGGAGGAAACTCGTGCGCTCGAAGGAAACCTTTGTCGAAATCAAGGCGCAGGCGAAGCATCGAGGCGTTCGCCGGAAGCACCATTTGTAACTCAAGCAAAGACGAACGCACGCGATCTTCGGCGGGTACGAAGTGTACTTCATCCAACACTTCGCGCGACACCGTGACTCCGTCTAGTTCGATGGAAAGCGTGTGCATGTACAGCTTCACGAACCAAGGAAGCGGCTGGAACAAACGAGCGCGAATGGGCGGCGACGATTTCGCGCTCGATTCCAGCGCCGGCCGCTCGATATCGATCACAATACCACCGAACTCATTTCCGGTGCCCGTCAAGAACCGTTCGACGTAGAGTGTGGGCGTGCGATGGTTAACGCGGAGAGCGTCGACGTCGAACGCCGCCGCCGCCGCCGACAAATCGAAAGTCGCGATATCATCACCATCACGTGTATGCACGTACGAGCGATCGGCGGCGACGCACACATCACTCGCCGCTCGCTGGATCGTTTCGATGATTTCAGCGTACGACTCGCTCGCATGCGGTAACACCATCATCAAAGTTTGCTCGGATCGCGCGTAACCGTCGCCATCCTTGGACAACCTCACGCCGAACGTCAAATGTCTCGCGCTAAACACTTCGTGCGCAGTTTTCAGCGCCTTCGCCAATCCCGCTCTATCGCGACAAGGCAACTGCTTCAGCCAAGGCGCTAAATTCTCTACGCACACCGCCTCTTGCGGCAAACTCGCGTGCTTCACCGTCGCGGCGTCGCGCGCTCGTCGCGCCGACGACGCCTCCCCATCCCACGCGTAAAACCCCAACACCGGTGACGTCACCGCCGTAGACGTCCCCAGCGCGCTCAGAGACGCGCAAAACGTTCCGCCGAGCGCCGTCGTCGCGTCTCGCCACCCTCGCTCGGCGTCCTCGTCCGCTCGCCACGTCCCGAGCGCCTCCGCGCCGATCGGTTTCGCCACCACTGGCGCCGCCCCCCATCGTCGCGCGCTCCACCGCCCGCGCCCGAACCACAGTTCGAGCGTTTCCGCGCGCGATTTCGCGAGCGCCGCGCGCAGGGGCTTGGCCATGACGGCGGAGTGTCGCTCGAGCTCGCGCTCGGTGGTGGTGAAGGTGAACACCAGGGCGACGGCGTCGTCGCGCAAGCGTTCGATGAGGACCTCCTCGACGAAAGAGGCGCGCGCCGCGACGATGCGGATCGTCGCGGCGAACGCCAGGAAGACGGCGCATGCGAACGCGCGCGCGCGCATCGCGTTCTGCGGCGGGGAGTGATTGATGATTCGTCAAATGGCTAGAGTGGAAACTCGCGTCGAAGAGCGCCGATATCGTGCCTGTCGACGTGTTCTAAGAGATCTAATCGTCCGGTGCAACCGAGTCTGATGCGTACGTATCCCCAGGTCGGACTTTCGGGGTTGGGATTCATCGATAACGCGCGAATGTAATACGGCATCGATTCGGCGTACTGGCCTTGGTTGGCGTAACTGATGCCCATGTTTGACCACGCGCGAACGTAGTTGGGTTTGATGGTCAGCGCGCGGCGATATGCCCCCACTGCATCGGCACTCTCCGCGCCGTTCGCTTGCGTGGCGCCGATTTTGTTCCACAATGAGTGGTCGTCGGGGCGCAAATCGGCGGCTCGTTGAAAGGCGTTGACTGCGTCTTCGTAATTCCTCGTCAGATGCGCCATGACACCGAGCACAGTTTGCACGTCGGCGTCGTTCGGTGCTTGTCGAGCGGCTTCTCTGAACATCGCCATGACGATTTCGGGCGTTTGTGGCGCTTGCGCTGCAGCGATGTGTTTGAAGCGCTCTTGACTTGCGAGCCACTCACGCGCGTGGCCGAGGGCTTCGTCCTGGTCCAGCTCGTTCGCGTGGCTCACAGCCAGGGCGAGTAGAACATTTGGATTTTGCGGGTTCGCCTCGTACGCTTTTGACATCGCCGCGATGGCTTGCTGGTCATCGTCATTCTCCGCCTGGATGCGTCCCAGATGATACCACGCTTCGCTGTTGCTCTGATCTTGACGCACCCACGCCTCAGCGGCGAGGGCAGCTTCGGCGAGCACGCCCGTCTTTGCCAATTCCATCGTTTTCTCTTGCAAATCACTTTGACCGAGGTATGGATTCGGGTCGGTGAATCTGTAGTTGCTCCGTTCTGAAAGCGGATTTTGTTGCATTTCGTCCCAAACGTTTTGCATCCATTCCGGGTTGTTGCGCTGCATATCTTCAAACTCACTCGCCCACTCACGCGGTGCGTTCTTAAACTCTTCCGCCCAATCGTCGACGCTTGACTGCCTTTGCGATTCCATCTCACTCTGCGAGAATTGCTGCGCCCATGCTTGGCTCGTCGGATTTTGACGCTGCATCTGCGCTGTAAACTGGTCCGCCCATTGAGGTTGCAGTTGCTGTGTTTGCTCGACGAACTCGGCAGCCCATCGCTCGCCTTGAGACATATGCCGCGCTTGAGGTGCCGCGTTTACCTCCTGCAAACCGTCCTCTCTCACGACGACTTGCCCGCTACCAAGCTTGGACATGAGTTGCGCGAATTTAGAATTCGCAAACTTTGGATCGGCGTTCAACGTCGCCGCAAGCTCACTACTCTGTTTCGCAGTTTGTGCTGCGACATCAGTAAGCGGTGCTTGCACATCACCCGCATGTTGTTGGGAAAACTCGTCCGCCCACCTGTTTTGCGCCGCGCCAAACTCCTCACCCCAGCGCGCCCCTTGATTCGATCTGTACTCTTGCGCCCACGCATCGGCGCGCGGTGGCGCATGCATCGCGTGCGGCGGCGGCTGGTGGCTTTGAAACTCATTGGCCCACTGAGCGTGTCTTGAAGTCTCAACATTCGCGAATTCCTCCGCCCAAGAACTCGGCGACGCCTGCGCGTGAAATGGTTGCTGAAATCCGCGCGCCCAGCGGTCGCCGCGCTGCATTTCGCGAAGCATCGCCGCATTATGCGCCATCTGCGCTCGGGCGCTCATCTCAGCGTCATCCATGCGCATGCGTTCGAAGCCGTCCTCCATCTCCCCCTGCGACTGCAAATGTCTCGCCATCACCGCGCTCCTATTTCGCGCGAACGACTTCTCCAGCGCCGACGCCCCGCGCGCGTCCAACCTCGCATCCGGCACCATCTGCACCGGCGCCGCCGCGTACCTACCACTCGCGCGCATCGCTCCTTCACGCACGTCTTCCGCACCGTCCAACAGTCCCTCTCGCGCTAAGTGTAACCCATTCGCCGCGTTCGCCGCGCCGCGCGCGAGTTGGTCTGCTCGCCGACTCCGCCCGTCAGTCACGTCGTCTCGCGCGTCGTCTCGCGCGTCGCGTCGAGCGTCCGCGCGCGCGCACCTCGTTCGCTCGCCCGCTGCATCTGTTGTTCGCGCGCGCGCGTGCCTCGATCGCCGAGCAAGACGTCGGCGACGCGCGCGATTGGATTCGCCGCGCTCGACGGACCGGCGCCGTCGCTGGGTTCGCACGACGCGCCGCCGGTCGCGAGATCGCGCATGAACCTCGACATCGCGCCGCGGGCTCGAGGGTGCGGTCGCCGCGGTCGCGCGGGTCGGATTGTGGCGCGGACGTCTGCGCGTTGGATTGCGTCGCGTCGCGTCGCTGTTTGGTATTGCAAGCGGCGGCGAGAGGAATCACGTGAGGACGAGGGCGATCTCTCTAGGTTCTAAATCTTCCAATATCCGCCAGTTGTAGAGGTAGTAGTGTAAATTGCCGTCGCCGATGCCGAATTTGAGCGCGCTCAGGAAGGATTCGTTTTCCATCAAATCGAGCGCGTTGAAGACGTCGAATGCGTTGTTTCGCGCCAAAATGAGGGCGTCTTCCATGAGCTTCACGAGCGGCATGGACGTCGCGACGTTGTAATACGAGTACGCCGCCTTCAGAGTCTTGTGTTTGGTTTTGCTGTGAATGATTTGCGACGGTAAGTTGTAAAAGCTGACGAAGTCGGTGATCTTGTTCGTCTTCTCATCCTCGACGACGTAAGAATACACGACTTCCTCGCGCGGCAACAACCAGTGCCGAACTTCGGCCTCATTCATGATGGGCGCCACGGCAAATCTAGTCAAATATTTGCTCAACAACGCCGTCACGCGTGGAACGTCGGCTTCGGTCATGTGACGCAACCCTTCCGATTTTGGCTTCGAGGCAAGCTTGAACATCTGCACCGCGCGCGACATTGAGTTGTCGCGACCCAGGCGCGTGAATCCGATGTCGACGAGCTTTTTAATATCCAAACTCCTATGCCAATAACGCGCTTTCGATATCGGCTTCGGCAACACCACTCCCGCGGTGTACACCGCTTGCCACACATCCCTCATGTTGACCCGTCGCGTGATCTCCTTGATGAGCGTCGGCGCGATGCGCTTCGAGCGCAACTTTTTATGAATGCACAAGAAATTGATCTCCGCCAAGTCGATTTCTTTCCCCTTCACCCTGAGTTTCGCCGGCACGCCCGTGATGAACGCCACGAGCGTTTGCGTCACCTTCAACCGCACCCCGACGTGCCAATCACCGTGATACTCCGGCGGTCGCAGCGCCCACTTCAAAAACTCTTGCGAGTATTGAAATCGAAACATCGCGTCGTCGTCCTCCACGTAGTTGTTCGTCAACAGTTCGTACACCTCCTCCTGCGTCTTCGAGTCCGTCATATCGCACGAGCACCACTCGTACCCGGGCGGCAGCGCGCCTCCGCTCGCGCTCGTCTCGCTCGCGAGTTTCGGCGCGTCGATCGGTCCTTCCCTGCGCGCCGCGCCGCGCGACGTGTCCTCGCCGAACTGTCCCACGGGTTGCGTCTCCCAGAATTCGTGCGACGGCATTCGCGACGTCCGCTTCCCTTCGCGTTCGGCGAGGTGATGCTTCACGAGCGCGTCGAGCACGCTCGACACCGTCGGCGCGTCGTCGTCGCGCGCGGCGTTCACGGCGGCGGCGGCACCGGTCGCGTCGCGCGCTCGATCGCCATCGCCGTCGCCGTCGCCGTCGACGTCTCGTTCGCGCGTCGCGTCGTTTCGCGCGTCGCGCGCGTCCGGCGCGCCGTCGGCGACGCCGCGCGCGTCCGCGTCCGCGCTCGCGTCGCGCGGCGCCGCGTTCGCGTCGGCGTCGACGCGCATGCGCGCGTCGCGGTGTGCGGCGGACGCCGTTTGGTTCATCCGCATCGCGCGACGCGCGTCGAGCGCGCGAGACGCCGACGGTCGGCGCGCGCGAGCGCGCGCGAGCGAGCGACGCGTCGACGCATCGACGCGTCGACGCGTCGAGACCTCGAGGCGCGCGCGCGAGAGCGTGCGAGAGCGCGTGAAACGCGGACGCGGAAGACGCCAGGTGGTGCGAACGAGACGACTTTGACGACGCGC
>Ga0222715_10002201_pt1 | contig 18025 bp, 18 predicted proteins | sample C33_9DmetaG_FD_165056 | JGI IMG/M metagenome (GOLD analysis project Ga0222715, IMG submission 165056) | Estuarine water microbial communities from San Francisco Bay, California, United States - C33_9D | ecosystem: Environmental > Aquatic > Marine > Unclassified | place: USA: California... | reverse complement strand
CTCTCTGCCACATAACCTAATTAAGTAGCTGATTTAATTTATATTAATAATTAGATAAGATCTTTACCCACCACTCTACCCACCACAAAGCATCAGATCAAAACAGAGTTAATCAGGGGTTACTGTGCCTAATCATTACGGTTCAGCTGAAACTGGCGCCAGTGCCCCCCCTTATCGTAGGGCCCCGCGTCACGGACCACGAACCTTTGGTATTAGCCGTGTAAATTCATTCGGGGGCGGTTTTGTTTGGTAACGCCACCTTTACTCACGTATCAATTTCAAGCTGAACCGCGCCGCTGCTCTCGCTGAGTGGCGTCAATTATTGAGCGCATAAATTTGGGTTGCGCCAGTAATCCGATGCGAGTTCTCATTCGTCTGACAGCACCTGCGCGTGAACAGCACTGCTAGCCAGCGACATTTTTGGCTTCAGCCAAAATCCTACATTATCATTAGTAGGCTGTATGGCCCGTCTCATTTCGGTCACTTGTGCCTTCAAAAAAGCAGCGCAGGATTTGGTGATAGGCACAGATGAGACAATTCGTTTCATCAATACAATTTTGGCCTTTGGTGACAGATACCTAAAAATTCAGGTTTGATGATTTGCAACGAAGTAGAAACGAAATTCCACTAAGAGCGGCTTTGCTCATCATGTTCAAGTCAGTGATGTCCATCTGAGTCTCTGTCATGCTCAATCTGCCCTTGCGGCCTGGACCCATGCGACGATTTTACCTCGGTTTTCGGATGTCATGGTTGCGATGGCATTGGGCGGTGGCATTGCGTTACTGAGGCCTGCATGCAGCAATATTGCTTCTGCATTTCGGGCCACATCGCTTGTTGTTTCAAGGTGAACGCCTTTGGGGGCCCAATGCATTCCTTCCCATGCAGGCTCTCGCGCGTGGCACATTGAACAGTTGCCTAGCACGATGTCATAAGCCTCGTCGAACCCTTGGGCGGACGCATACTGCTGCTCATAAGCTGTCAAATCACGGCTCTCGGCGATCTCATAGCTGTCTGGTCCGCGCACGGTCGACAGCCATGCAATCACAATCATCAATAAAACCGTCACTGCCCATGTCCAATGCGGACCCTTGCCGGTGGCATGCATGGTGTTGAAATAATGCCGAATTGTGACGCCGGTTAGGAAGATCAGGCTGGCGATGACCCAGTTGTATTCGGTCGCAAAGGCGAGGGGATAGTGATTGGCCAGCATCAGAAAAATGACTGGCAGCGTCAAATAGTTGTTATGAGTAGAGCGGAGCTTGGCAATCTTGCCGTATTTTGCATCCGGTTTGCGCCCTGCCTTAAGGTCTGCCACGACGATGCGCTGATTTGGCATGATCTGAAAAAACACATTGCCAGTCATGATAGAAGCGGTGAAGGCGCCGAGATGCAGGAGTGCTGCACGGCCTGTGAAAATCTGGTTGTATCCCCAGGCCATGACAACAAGCAGAACAAACAGCAGCAACATCAAAAGCGTTGAATGTTCACCAAGTTTGGACTTGCACATAAAATCATAGGCAATCCAGCCAATGGTAAGAGATCCAGCCGAAATCAAAATGCCCTGCCACAACGACAGATCAGCCTTTGTAGGATCAAGCAAGAAAATTTCGCCTCCAACCCAGTAAACGATCATCAACAAGGTCGCGCCAGATACCCATGTGATATAGCTCTGCCACTTGTGCCAGATGAGGTGCTCAGGCATGTTTTCAGGTGCGACCAGATATTTCTGGATGTGGTAGAAGCCACCGCCATGGACTTGCCATTCTTCACCAGAGGCGCCGACAGGCATATTGGGTGCTTTCTTAAGTCCCAAATCTAGCGCGATGAAGAAAAATGACGCACCGATCCACGCCATTGCCGTGATGACATGAAGCCACCGAACCGCAAATGCGATCCAGTCCCAGATGACTGCAAAATCGTACATAGAAACCTCCCTTGGTCCGAATTTGTCATCAGACTATGCGAAAGGGCATTCTTCTGGTATTGTCTCAAAAAGCCAAGCAGCATCAAAAATATCAAAACAATGTCATACCTTGATAACATTCGTACCTTCGTCCGTGTCTATGAACTTGGCAGCATGTCTGCTGCCGGGCGAGACCTTCGTATTTCTCCTGCGGTTACATCATCGCGTATTTCGCATCTGGAACAACATCTCAGTGTGCGGCTGTTTCAACGTACAACACGCAGCTTAACGCCCACAGAACAAGGCAAAGCTTTTTACAGCGGGGCGAGCGAGATACTCGAGGCTGTCGAGAGTGCGGAAGCACAGGTAGTTAACATAACCGATAATCCCAAAGGATCGCTTTATGTTGCGGCTCCGCTTGGAGTAGGGCGACGTTTGATCGCGCCTCTTGTTCCGGGGTTCTTGGCTGAATACCCAGAAGTGAAAATGAGATTGCGCCTGACAGATCGCAAAGTTGACTTAACCACTGAAGGTCTTGATTTGGGTTTTTTCTTGGGTCAACCAGAAGATAGTAATCTGCGGATTCGCAAGATTGCGGATGTTGAGCGGATTTTGTGTGCAAGTCCGACGTATATCGCAGCCCACGGTAACCCCGCTTCAGGTGAAGACTTGATGAACGGGGGCCATCAATGTCTAAACCTGCGTTTTCCTGGCGCTACTGAATTCCAATGGCGTCTCAAAACAGCGGATGGACCAAAACGGTTCCCTGTTTCGGGTCGATACGAGTCCGATGACGGGGATGTGCTGACAGATTGGGCATTGGCGGGCCATGGCGTCGTGATGAAACCAATTTTCGAGGTGGCCGAACATGTGAAGGTAGGCCGCCTTGTGCAGGTCGCTTTGCAAACACCCCCTGAACCTATTCAGATGGCATGCTTGTTCACGCATCGCCGCCTACAAGATCCGAAAACGCGTTTGTTTATGGAATATGTGATTGCGCGGATTTCAGAGGCAGTCCGTGACAGCTCACTTCAGGCTCAGCTGCCGCGGTAGGTGGAATAGCCAAACGGAGACAGCAGCAAGGGCACATGATAATGTGTTGCTTCTGACATGCCGAAGCGAAGAGGGATTACGTCCAAAAATCTTGGGTTCTCGGGCGGCGTGCCAACAGCATCCAGATAGCTGCCTGCGTGGAACATCAATTCATAGACACCAGTCTTAAACTCACTCACCGGCAAGATTTGCTCATCTGTTCGCCCGTCGTCGTTGGTTACCAGTGTTTTGAGAAGTGTCCGCGCTTCACCATGAACTTTGAACAGCTCGATTGTAAGGCCGCTCGCAGGGCAGCCATGTGCCGTGTCCAACACATGTGTTGTCAAATATCCGTTCATTAGATGTCTCACTTTCTTGATGCTGGCGTATGGGCTGCGGCGATAGCTATCTTATAGTCTGTGCTCTGTGGGTTCGGCAAAGTATTGCGGGCTAAAAGCTCCTTCGCATTTTTTTTGAAAAACGAATTCATTGTTTTGAAATATAAGAATGCAATCTTAGGAGGACGACCATTGAACAGATATCCACGCGACATGACAGGTTATGGGGCGACTCCACCCGCGGCCAACTGGCCTGGCGGGGCAAAAATTGCTGTTCAAATAGTTCTTAATTATGAGGAAGGTGGAGAGAATAACATTCTTCATGGTGATGCCGCGTCCGAGGCATTCCTTTCAGAGATTACGGGTGCGTCCGCGTGGCCCGGACAGCGCCATTGGAACATGGAATCACTCTATGAGTACGGATCGCGCGCAGGCTTTTGGCGGGTCCACCGAATGCTGTGTGATTTGCCTGTCACTGTTTACGGTGTTGCGACTGCATTAGCCCGCGCTCCTGAGCAGGTTGCAGCAATGAAAGCCTCGGACTGGGAAATAGCCAGTCATGGCCTAAAATGGGTCGAGCATAAGGACATGTCCGAAAAAGAGGAGCGTGCGCAGATTGCGCAGGCCATCACCCTTCATACCGAAGCGGTAGGCATTCCCCCACGCGGCTGGTATACAGGCCGATGCTCGAACAACACGGTAAAGCTTGCAGCGGAAACGGGACAGTTTGCTTATGTCGCGGATAGCTATGCGGATGACTTGCCGTATTGGATGGAATTTGACGGCAACGACCAACTGATCGTGCCCTATACGATGGATTGCAACGACATGCGTTTCGCAATCCAGGCTGGTTTCACGACCGGCGAGCAGTTTGAGTCCTATTTAAAAGACAGCTTTGACGAGCTTTACGCTGAAGGCGCCGCAGGCCAGCCCAAGATGATTTCAATTGGTCTGCACTGCCGCATCATTGGTAGACCGGGCCGTGCAGCTGCACTGCGTCGCGCGCTTGAACATTTCAAATCTCACGAGGGCGTCTGGTTTGCCACTCGTCTCGAGATCGCTGAACACTGGGCCAAGGAGAACCCGCCGATGCAGAACATTCGTCCGTCCCAAATGGATAGGGAGACCTTTGTCTCCCAATTCGGAGGCATCTTCGAGCATAGCGCATGGGTGGCTGAAGGCGCCTATGCTCTGGAACTTGGCCCGACCCACGATACTGCGCAAGGCGTGCATCAAATGCTGGCCCGTGTGTTTCGCAGTGCTGACGAAGATAAACGACTTGGTGTCCTGACGGCGCACCCTGATCTGGCGGGAAAATTGGCAGAGGTCAAGCAACTGACAGTAGAATCAACGGCAGAGCAAGCATCGGTCGGCCTCGACTCACTGACTGATGAGGAGCGGTCTACGTTGACAGATATGAACATCGCCTACACCAGCAAGTTTGGTTTCCCGTTCATTATTGCTGTGCGTGACAACACCAAAGCATCAATCATAGACGCGTTTCAGCGCCGTATCGATCAGGATCGAGACACAGAGTTCTCCGAGGCCTGCAAACAGGTTGAGCGCATCGCTGAGTTGCGCCTTCTGGAAAAGTTTTCAACATGACCATTCGTTTAAAAGCCGAAGTGCTTACAGCAAAAGCTCTCGCGCCCTATGGCGACCTGATGGAGGCATCGGGCACACCGGATAAAGTGATCAATCAGGGCAAGTGTATCCGGTATCACGACAGGGCGCTTCTGGATTTCTCTGATGGCGCAGCGGGCATCAGTATCTTCAAAGGCGAAAAGGAAACGCTTCCGATGCCTTTGCAACTGGTCGAGCGCCATCCGATGGGCAGTCAGGCGTTTGTTCCGATGTCTGCCGATTCATTTCTTGTCGTCGTGGCGCGCGATGAAAACGGTATACCGCAAGACCCAAAAGCGTTCCTGACCAAACCAGGTCAAGCGATCAACTTTCACCGGGGGACATGGCACGGAGTCTTGGCCCCTCTATCTGAGCCAGGACTGTTTGCCGTCATTGACCGCATCGGGGAAGGAACAAACCTCGAAGAGCACTGGTTCGACACAGACTACATCATCGAAAGATGAAGGGGAGTTGTTGGAAAAAAATCCAACATAGATTTATTATTTAGGGGAGGAAAACCAATCATGAGAGATAATTCAATAGGGACGCCAGAACAGATGCGTGATCCCAACTACATGCCGCCGATCTACAAGGCGGTACCATTGGGTCTACAGCACGTTTTGGCAATGTTTGTGTCCAACGTTACACCGGCAATCATTATTTGTGGTGCTGCTGGCATCGGGTTTGGATCAGATCAAGGCGCGCTGGGTTTTCCGGCAATGACTTATATGATCCAGATGTCGATATTTTTTGCGGGTGTCGCGACTTTGATCCAGACAATCGGCATAGGCCCTGTCGGCGCTAAGCTCCCAATCGTTCAGGGTACATCCTTTGCGTTTATTCCAATCATGATCCCGCTGGTTGTGGGGAAGGGAGAAGAAGCGCTGGCCATTGTGATGGGCGGTGTTTTGGTCGGGGGCTTGTTCCACGCTTTCCTTGGTCTGTTCATCGGTAAAATCCGCTTTGCGCTCCCGCCCCTGGTCACAGGTCTGGTTGTGACGATGATCGGTCTCGCATTGGTAAAAGTTGGCATACAGTATGCTGCGGGTGGTGTTCCTGCCATTGGCACAGAAGAATACGGCAGCTTGCAAAACTGGACCGTCGCGGGGACCGTGATTGTTGTCACATTGGCGCTGAAATTCTATGCGCGCGGTATGGTGGCAATTTCTGCCGTCGTGATTGGTCTGCTAGTTGGTTATGTCCTCGCCTATATGATGGGCATGGTTAGCTTTGCGAATGTTGGCCGTGCGTCCACCTTTGCATTGCCAAACCCACTACACTTTGGACTGGAATTCGGCGTCGCTGCTGTCATTGGTTTTTGTTTGATGGGTTTTGTGTCTGCAGTTGAAACTGTGGGTGACGTATCCGGTATTACCAAAGGTGGTGCTGGTCGCGAAGCAACTGACAAAGAAATCAAAGGTGCGACTTTTGCTGATGGTTTGGGCACGGCCCTGTCAGGTTTGTTTGGCGCGCTGCCAAACACATCGTTCAGCCAGAATGTGGGCTTGATCGCGATGACGGGTCTGATGTCTCGCCACGTTGTGACGATTGGGGCTTTGTTCCTGATTGCTGCGGGTCTGATCCCGAAAGTGGGTGCCATTATCTCTACTATTCCGATCGAAGTGCTCGGTGGTGGTGTCATTGTGATGTTCGGCATGGTTGTCGCCGCTGGTATGTCGATGCTGTCTGACGTGGACTGGAACCGCCGCAACATGGTGATCTTTGCGATTGCTTTATCTCTGGGCCTTGGTCTGCAACTTGAGCCGGGTGCTCTTCAGCACTTGCCAGGCACTTGGAAGGTTCTTACGACCTCTGGCATCCTTCCTGCTGCACTGATCGCAATTGTCTTGAACCTGATCTTGCCCGAAGAATTGCCTGGCGAAGCCACTGAAGAAGTGTCTGGTGGCATGTCCGGTCATGGTGAAGGCTCGCTTCCGCACGATTAAGTTAAGAAAAAGAGCATCCCGCCGCATCTATGGCGGGGTGCTTTGAGATGCAACGACATCGAAGTGAGACTTAGAGAATCAACTCATACGACTACGAGGCAGACGTAATGCGGTTCGCGTCTGACTTGGTGAAATTCACCATGAACAGCAGGCACGGACGGGTGGTTCAGACATGTCCGTGCCATTTTTCAGCCGTAGCTGGAGACATCAGACCCGGCGAGTGCTGCAATATTCAGCAGTCCTCGTGTGGTGACACCTGGCGTTACGATATGTGCACGGTTCCCCATGCCCATCAGAATAGGTCCGACCTCAAGTCCGCCGGCGACTGCTTTGAGCAAATTGCGTGCGGCGCCGGCTGCATCGGTATTCGCATAAATCAGAACATTTGCTTTCCCTTGGATACGGTTGCCGGGGAAGAGGCGCTCGCGCAACTCAGGATCAAGGGCCGCATCAGTGTGCATTTCGCCTTCATAGCCAAAGTCGAGATTTTGAGCGTCCAGCAATTCCATAGCTGCGCGCATTACACGGCCAGAGGCGCACTCTCGGTTTCCGAATTGAGAGCCCGAACACAAAGCAATTTGTGGCTCAATCCCAAAGCGACGTACATGCCGTGCGGCAGCTAATGTGGTTTCGACCAGAGTTTCGGGCGTTTGTTCGGTGTTGATATGGGTATCTGCAACAAACAGCGGCCCGTTATCGAAGATCATCAGCGAAAGTGCGGCAACGGGGTGGTGCTCTGCACCTCCGAGCATTTGCTGCACATAATTGAGATGCCATAGATATTGACCAAATGCGCCACAGATCAAGCTGTCCGCATCGCCCCGCGCTACCATCACTGCTGCGATGGCGGTTGTGTTGGTCCTCAGAACAGCCTTTGCGATGTCAGGTGAAACACCTCTGCGTTCCATTTTCCTCTGATAGGTCTGCCAATAGTCGCGGTACCGCTCATCGTTTTGTGGGTTCACAATTTCGAAATCACGTCCCGCTTTGATCGTGAGGCCAGCTCGCTCGATCCGCGCTTCGATGATTTCGGGTCTACCGATCAGGATAGGGGTGTCGACCGTCTCCTCGACCATCGCTTGAGCCGTGCGGATCACGCGCTCGTCCTCGCCTTCTGCAAAAACGATACGCCGTTTTGATTGGCGTGCTGCTTCAAACACCTGCCGCATGATAAGGGAGGACCGGAAAACCTGCGCCTCCAGAGTGTGTCTGTACGCGTCGAGATCAATCGTTTTCTGGGCAACGCCAGAGTCCATTGCCGCCTGTGCAACCGCGGCAGCGATTGTGGGTAAAAGGCGGGGATCAAATGGCTTTGGGATCAGGTATTCAGGGCCTAACGTCAGCTTTTCACCCTGATAGGCGGCCCCAACTTCTGCTGAGGTTGTGGCGCGGGCAAGGGATGCAATTGCGTCTACGCAGGCCAGCTTCATCTCATCGTTGATATCCGAGGCGGCGACATCCAAGGCACCGCGAAAGATGAAAGGGAAGCACAGCACGTTGTTGACCTGATTTGGGAAATCAGAACGGCCTGTCGCGATCATGGCACCGGGGGACGCGGCGCGGGCCTCATCAGGCATGATTTCTGGTGTCGGGTTGGCCAGTGCAAAAATAATGGGGTTCGGGGCCATCGCGCCAACCAACTTGGGCGGCAGTAGACCCGGACCTGATAGGCCAAGGAACAGATCAGCCCCTTTGAGCGCTTCTTCCAGTGTCAGATCAGCATCGGCGTTTGCAAAATCCATTTGTTCTGGACACAAATCAGTGCGTCTCGGATGCAGAACGCCATCCTTGTCAAACAGGGTGGTGTTGGCGACCGGCACACCCATCTTGCGCAGCATTGTGTGACAAGCAATACCAGCCGCTCCCGCACCCAATCCGACAACGCGAATATCCTGTGCTTTCTTACCTGCAATGTGCAAAGCGTTTGTGGCCGCTGCAGCAACAACAATCGCTGTGCCGTGCTGATCATCATGAAACACGGGAATGTTCATACGCTCACGGCAGATACGTTCCACGATAAAGCAATCAGGGGCTTTAATATCCTCAAGGTTTACGGCACCAAAAGTCGGTTCTAGCTTGCAGACGAGGTCAGCCAGCGCTTCGGGATCGGCCTCGTTCACTTCGATGTCAAAACAATCAAGGCCGGCGAATTTTTTGAAAAGAACGGCCTTTCCTTCCATCACAGGCTTACTGGCCTGCGCACCGATGTTACCAAGACCCAGAACGGCTGTTCCGTTGGTAATGACTGCCACAAGATTGCCCTTGGCGGTGTAGCGCACGGCATCAAGCGGGTTCGCCGCTATCTCGGTACAGGCCTCGGCCACGCCGGGGGAGTAGGCACGGGCCAGATCACGTCCTGTCGCCATTGGTTTTGTCGGGCGAATTTCCAATTTTCCAGGGCGTGGAAATTCATGGTAATCCAGCGCCGCCTGCCGCTCTATATCAGCCGTCGTTTTATCTTGTGACATATGCCTCGTTCCCTTTTAATCCGAGCGAGCAGCAAGTTTGCGCGCCATATCAATCATACGGGCCGAAAAACCCCATTCGTTGTCGTACCAGCCAAATATCCGCAGTTGTTTGCTCCCCACTGTTTGGGTTTCTGGCAGTGCAAGAACTAGTGATTCAGCGCGCGCGCGCATGTCGCGAGACACGCATGGGTCCTGCGTTGCGCCAATGACGTGGCAACGTTTCACAATCGCGTCCAAAAATGTGTTTGTTGAGGGTCCAACAGGTGAGGAAAGCTGAAGCGTCGCATCAATCGCGGACACGCTCAGGCTGGGTACACGCAGTGCTGCAACGCTTGTCCGCTCGCCAACCTTTGGGAGTACTTTGAGCAGCTCACTCATTGCGCTGGTGGTCGTTGGGACCATAGATTCTGCGCCTGCACGGCTGCGCGCCAAGTTTTCACGCGGGGCATCAACCATTGGCTGGCTGTTGGTATTACAATGGATAGTCGTCACATGAGCGCGTTCAATGCCCAAGCCGGTATCGATAGCACGCAGTAAAGGTGCGATTGCATTCGTCGTGCAAGACGAATTCGAGACGATGCGGGCATCCCCCAATGATGTATCATTAGCACCCAGAACAATGGTCATATCGGCAAACTCAGAAGGGCCTGAAATGAGGACTGTCCTTGCCCCTGCTTTTAGCCCGCGTTCGGCACTTTCACGCGATTTAACCTGCCCTGTGCATTCCAAAAAAACATCGGCGCTTGGAAAGTTAGCATTGGTTAGAAAATGTGATGATGAAAACGGGATGAATCTATTGTCTACCCGTAGACCTGTCTTATCCGCGGAAACATCGCAGGGCAGGGGGCCGAATGTGCTATCGTATTTAAAAAGATACGCGCAAGTTTCAAGCGGCGCGATGTCATTGACCAACGCTACTTCAATGTCATCATGGTCAGGTTGAGTGAGTATCTGGCGTAGAATTGTACGCCCTATCCTTCCAAATCCATTGATGACGATCCGCATTTTTATGTCCTTTGGAACATAGCGCGCGTTAGCGCCCTATTATATATTCGAGTACTGCGGCTGCATTGGCAGCTGGGTCAGCGATATCTTCGAAGACGTATTTAATCTTGCCGTCCTGCACTATCAAAGTCAGACGGTGTAACAACGCCATGCCCGCTGCCTCGAAGAACGGTAAATTCAGAGCGCTCTTTAACGTGAGATCAGCATCCGATAGCAGCGCAAATGGTAAATGAAGCCGCTCTACAACTTCCGCCTGATAGGGTGAGGATTGCGTAGACAGGCCAAAAACATGGGCGCCGCCTGCGTCTGTTAGATCGGCATGGTGATCGCGGAACCCACACGACTGGGGTGTACAGCACTTGGCCCCGGGAATGTCGGACCAACCTGCAATGGCGTTGCCATCAGGCGGGCTGGTATGGGGGTAGATGTAAATCACTGTTAGCCCCACAAGGCCAGACAATGCCACATTACGGCCGTCTGATGAGGCCAAAGTAATGTTAGGGAGGTATTGTCCAGCCAAGGCGGATGTCATTAGAAATCGACCTCTATTGCAACGCCGTTTTTCACAGCCAGATCAACAACACTTGCTGCAACAGCAAGGTCTTGGAGGCCAACACCCGTGCCATCGAACAGGGTGATCTCATCGTCCGAAGTGCGGCCCTTGTGTGTACCATTGATTACGGCACCTAACTGATGCACATCGCTTTCCCGGATTAGACCAGAGCCAACTGCATGTTGCGCTTCACCGATGCTAATGGATTGGGCCACCTCATCCGTGAATACAGTTGATCGCGCCAGTAGGGCAGCCTCGACCTCCTGCTTGCCCTTAGTGTCTGTTCCCATGCACGCTATGTGCGTTCCTGGTGCGATGTGGTCGGCCATAATAGTTGGGGCAAAGGTCGAAGTGATGGAGATCACAACATCTGCCTCTGTCATGCCCTCAAGTTCGACAGCCTCAAAGGGAAGCCCCGCCTCATTTGCGATCTTTTCAATGTTGGGGAGCATCTCGGGGTGGTAATTCCAGCCGATAACTTTCTCGAACTGGCGCTGTTCAAGCGCTGCGCGCAGCTGGAATGTGGCCTGATGACCCGCGCCCACCATACCCATCACCTTGGCGTCTTTTCGGGCCAGATGTTTGATAGATACCGATGATGCCGCCGCGGTGCGCAAAGCAGTCAACAGGTTACCGCCAACCATTGCGCGGACCATGCCGGTGTCCGGATCAAACAGGAAAATGGTGGACTGGTGATTGATGTGACCGTGTTTTTCCAGATTGTTCGGCCAGTAACCACCTGCCTTGAGGCCCAATGTCATGCCCGTCTTGTCAAAGCCGCCTTTGAAGCCATAAAGCGCATCTTCGTGGCCAATGGCTTCACGGATCACGGGAAAATTATACGCGTCTCTAGCTGCCATTGCGGCAAAAACACTCTCAACAGCATCAAACGCCGCGTCGCGTGTCATCAAGGCAGCAATTTCGCGTTCGGGAACGATCAACATCGGGGCTCTCCTCCAAAAATTCAGGCGCCCGCAACCACTGACAGGGGAGGCAGCGGTGCGGACGTCTTGGTATCCGGCAGCCGCTGCGGCTGCCGGAATGTTCATCTCAATATGCTTTGCCGCGTGCGGATACGGGCCAAACAGTCTCAACTTTTCCGCCGCGCACACCGACATACCAGTCATGTACGTTACATGTCGGGTCGCAGTGACCGGGCACCAGCTTGAGCTTGTCGTTGACTTTGAGCATACCGCCTTCGTCTGCGACGACACCGTGCTCGTCCGAGCACTTGACGTATTTCACGTCTGTACGGCCAAAGATGAATGGCAAGCCACTGTCGACAGATTGCGCTTTGAGACCAGCATCAACAATCGCTTTGTCAGCTTTTGCATGGGACATAACGGTGGTCAGGATGAACAATGCGTTCTCCCATTCGCCCTCGTCAATCCGGTTGCCGTTCTCGTCCAGAATACGGCCATAGTCCGCATCCATAAACGCATATGAGCCACATTGAAGCTCGTTGAACACCTTTGATGCGCTCTCGAAGTAATAGCTGCCTGTGCCGCCGCCGCCGACGATGTCACACTCGAGACCGTCTGCCTTTAAGGTGTCTACGGCGTCTTTTACCATGTCGATGGCAATTTGGGTTTTGCCTTCGCGCTCGGCGTAGCTGTCGAGGTGTTGCATTGCTCCCTGATAAGCCTGCAAGCCCGCGAATTTCAGACCGTCCGCTGCATCAATAGCTTTCGCCAATTCAACAACCGCAGGTGTAGTCGTCACGCCGCAACGGCCTGCGCCACAGTCGATCTCGACGAGACATTCGATCTGGGTGCCGTGCTTGACCGCGGCAGCAGAGAGGTTTGCGATGTTCGCAATGTCGTCAACACAGCAAATTGTGCGCGCACCCAGCTTGGGCAAGCCGGCCAGCCTGTCGATTTTTTGCGGCGCCGTCACCTGATTGGACACCAGCACGTCTTTGATACCGCCACGTGCGAAAACTTCAGCCTCCGAAACCTTCTGGCAGCATACACCACAGGCACCGCCAAGGGATTCCTGAAGCTTCTGCACATCAACAGATTTGTGCATCTTGCCATGGCTACGGTGGCGCATCCCTGCCGCCTTGGCAAAATCACCCATCTTTTTCACGTTACGCTCAAGCGCGTCCAGATCGAGGACGAGGCAGGGCGTCTGAATATCGGCCTCATCCATTCCGGGCTTGGCAGGAATGTCATAACCGACTTCGTACTCTTCGAATTTCTCATGCGTGTTCATAGCGTGATTTCCCTTCACTTAAGCCAAGGCAGCTTGTCGAGATCGACATTGCCGCCTGTTACGATGATGCCGACCCGCTTACCCGCGAACCGTTCTTTGTTTTTCAGAATTGTCGCCAATGGCACCGCACAGCTTGGCTCCATCACAATGCGCAGATGCTTCCATGTGATCTTCATGGCCTTGATGATTTCTTCCTCGGAGGCCGTCAGAATGTCGGTCACATAGTTGGACACAAAGTGCCATGTCCGTTCTTTCAGTGGCACAAGCAGTCCGTCTGCGATCGTTTTGGGCGCATCATCGGCGATAATGTAGCCGGCCTTGAAGCTGCGGTAAGCATCATCGGCTTGCTCTGGCTCGGACGCGATAATCTGGACTTCGGGGGCCAGAGTGGACAACGTCAGGCAAGTGCCCGAAATCATCCCGCCACCGCCAATGGGTGCGACCATCATTTCCAGCCCGTCAACCTGCTCCATGAACTCCTTGGCGCAGGTGCCTTGACCAGCGATCACCCGCGGATCGTTGTACGGATGCACAAAATCTCCGCCCGTTTCGGCCTGCACCTTCGCAAAGGCCTCTTCACGCGATGTTGTGGATGGCTCACATTCCGTAATGACACCGCCATAGCGACGTACCGTGTCTTTCTTGGCCTGTGGCGCTGTCTTTGGCATAACAACGTTGCACGGAATACCGCGCAGCATTGCCGCATAGCTCAGACAGGATGCGTGGTTGCCTGACGAATGTGTGGCGACACCGTTTTTGGCCTGCTCGTCACTCAGCCCAAACACGGCATTACTGGCACCGCGTACCTTGAAGGCACCGGGTTCCTGAAAATTCTCGCATTTGAAGAACATCTGCGCGCCGGTCAGCTCATTGAGATAGGCAGATGTCCGGATCGGTGTGCGGTTGATATGTGGCTTGATCCGCTCATGCGCATCGAGCATGTCCTGATAGGTTGGGATATACAGTTCTTCATCCAGCATTATGCAGCGTCCTTCTGTGATGCGGCCGGGTTTATGCGGTAGTATTCTTGTGCTGCTGCGACGCCGGAACCAAGTTTGATATCCAGCCCGAGATCAACCATGCACATTTCTGCTGTGGCAAGACCACTGAGCATCATCACATCTGTGAGACTTCCCAAATGGCCGATACGGAAAACTTTACCCGCAACTTCACCAAGGCCGACACCGAACGCGACGCCGTAGACGTCTGCGGCATGTGTGACAATATCCGTGGCGTTGAAACCTTCGGGCGTGCAGATTGCTGACACTGTGTCCGAATAGACGTCTGGTGAGACGGCGCAGAGCTCGAGACCCCAAGCTTCAACAGCAAGGCGCACGCCTGTTGCAATACGCGTATGGCGTGCGACGACGTTGTCGATACCTTCGTCCAGTATCATTTCCAAAGCCAGCTTCAGACCGTTCATCAGGCCAACCGGTGGTGTGTATGGGAAGGCGCTGTTATCGTACCCTTTTTGCATGTCCTTGATGTCAAAGAAGGTGCGCGGCAGATCAGCGGTATCCGTGGCAACGACCGCTTTTTCGGAAAATCCGACGATGGCCAGACCTGCAGGCAACATGAAGCCTTTTTGGCTGCCGGTTACGGCGACATCGACGCCCCACTCGTCAAACCGGAAATCCATTGATGCGATAGAGCTAACACCGTCTACGAAAAGGAGTGCAGGATGGTCTGCGGCGTCGAGTGCGGCGCGAACGGCCGCAATGTCCGACTTAACACCAGTCGCTGTTTCGTTGTGCGTGGCCAGAACGGCTTTGATCTCGTGGTTGGTGTCGGACTTCAAAATCTCTGCATAATCGTCAGCAGGAATACCGTGTCCCCAAGGCGTTTCAACAACCTGTACATTCAATCCGTGCCGCTGGCACATATCGATCCAGCGATGTGCGAACATACCGTTACGTGCGGCCAGAACTTTGTCGCCCTTGGAGAGGGTGTTCGTAAGAGTCGTTTCCCAACCGCCCGTCCCAGTGGAAGGGAAGATAAAGATGTGAGCCGTCTTGGACTTCAGAACCTGCCGGACCCCATCAAGGCAAGGGTGTAGAATTTTGCCAAATGTTGGTGAACGGTGGTCAATCGTCGGCATGTAGCAAGCTTGGCGAATGGCCTCAGGCATGTTTGTAGGGCCAGGAATGAAAACGGGGTTCTGGAAGCTCATGATAGTCTCCTTATGAGTGTTGAAGTCAACATAGAGGCCCACCTGAAAGGAAGATACTTTTTTGAAAACATTTTTCATTTATAGAAACTCAGGGAAAATCTCTTATTGTCAGATGTTTGTATTTTTCATATGGTGAATTTGTCTTTCGTATAAAATGGAACGTATCTTATGGATTCTCAGAACAGTGCAAAGCAGGGCTCTCGAAAGGCACGGGGGAGGCCGCGCGACTGGGATGACAAGACGGCTCAAAATACTATTAAATCTTTGGACCGCGCGATGGTGGTTTTTGAGTTTCTGAGTGAAGCACAGGGCAAGTCGCTGTCTACGCTAGCCTCTGATCTAAAAGAATCCCCTGCGACAGTTTACCGGATCTTGGTTACACTTGAGGGCAGGGGGTTGGTGGAGTTTGATCAGAGCGACCAAGTTTGGCATGTTGGTCCGCGTGCCTTTGTCATTGGTTCCCGGTTTTTGAAACGTACATCACTGGTGGAACGCGCACGCCCTATTATGCGTCATCTAATGGATGCGACAGGAGAGACCGCAAACCTCGGAATTGAACAAAATGGCCATGTGTTGTTTGTCAGTCAGGTAGAAACCCATGCCAGTATCCGTGCGTTTTTCCCCCCTGGTACGTTATCCCGCCTACATGCATCTGGTATCGGGAAAGCACTGTTGGCGCACATGGACGCTGCACGAATCGACACTCATTTATCTGTAGCACCACTTGAACAGTTCACGGAGTTCACGTTGACAGATCGCGATACGTTAATGGATGATTTGGCCATTACCCGCGTGCGGGGCTATGCGCTAGATGGTGAGGAACGCAATATCGGCATGCGGTGCATCGCTGCCCCGGTTTTCGACGTTCACGGTGAGGCTGTAGCGGGCATATCAGTGTCTGGCCCGACATCGCGTGTCGGAACAGAACAGGTTGCCAAGTTTAGCACAGAAGTCGTTGCGGCCGCACAGGAGCTTTCGGCAGCGATTGGTGGCAGTGTTATCAGCGTATAACGCCAGGCTGGCTTACAGCTTTCCCATTGGGCGCAGCGGCATTTGACGGTTTACGTCTTTATACAGCAAATAGCGGAAGGGTCCTGGGCCGCCCGCGTAACATGCTTGGGGGCAGAAGGCGCGAAGCCACATATAGTCGCCCGCCTCAACTTCGACCCAATCCGTGTTCAACCGATATGCGGCTTTGCCTTCCAACACATATAGACCGTGTTCCATCACATGGGTTTCCAGAAACGGAATGACGGCGCCTGGTTCAAAGGTCACGACGGTGACATGCATATCGTGCCTCATGTCACTGGGATCCACAAAACGCGTAGTTGCCCATTTGCCATCTGTGTCAGGCATAATTGTTGGTGCAATGTCCTGCTCGTTCGCGATGATCACCTCGGGGTGATCGAGCCCCTCAACAGCTTCATACGCTTTTCTAATCCAGTGAAAACGCAACATCTCGTCGCTATTGTTACGTAGTGTCCAGCCAGACTGTGGCGGTAGAAATGCATAGCCGCCAGGTGTCAGCGTGTGGGATTTCCCGTCCACAGTAAGAGTGGCAATACCCTCAACCACAAAAAGCACCCCTTCGGCTTCGGGGTCTGTCTCGGCACGGTCTGACCCACCGCCCGGTCCGACTTCCATGATATATTGCGAGAAGGTTTCAGCAAATCCGCTGAGCGGCCGTGCAATAACCCACAAACGAGTTTTGTCCCAGAACGGCAGAAAGCTCGTTACAATGTCGCGCATCGTACCTTTAGGAATAACAGCATAGGCGTCAGTGAAAACTGCACGGTCAGTCAACAGTTGATCTTGACCCGGATGGCCCCCTTTTGGGGAGAAGTAGCTGGCAGACATGACATTTCCTAAGATGATTGTTGTTCATAGGAATAGTAGGTGAAGAATATTGAATGGCTATCGGCATCAGGCTTGCAGATGTCTTCTGTTTTTTTTGAAAATGAACCTGATTGCACCAGAGAAACACGAGGTGATGGTTCAGCCAAGCTCTGTGAGCGGTCAGTCGAACAGAGCTTTATCCAAACGCGCCCTTGTTTTATTTTCTGACAAATCAAGTTCATTGAAAATATGGCTGAAATGCTTGGCCATGTGAACTTGCAATCCTGCTAAGTCTCGGGCTTCAAGCCGATCAACAATCGCTGAATGGTCATATCGAGCACATGCTCTATTCGCGCGAGCGTTGGCAGGCAGCATTTGTGATTGATGGGCATACGATCCGCATCAGTACCGGCAAGCGCGATTTGGCTGAGGCCAAAGAGTATGCCCGCGATACGTTTCTTGAGTACAAGTTCCGACACAAAAACGATCTGCCTGTGGTCACCAAGAAGTTCTCTGATGTGGCCAAGCTGGCAATTGCGGATATGCGCAAGCAGCTGGACGCAGGTTTAGGGCGCAAGGTGTTCGCAGATTAGGCACTATCAGATAAAACCACTTGAGACGGCCAGGGCGACTTTATGGGTACTTATCACAACATGTTTTGCTGGACGCCATACAGATTTTGATGCAGATTATGAGTGTTGAACAGGGAGTTTCTGCACTCTGTGAGTTAGAGTTCAGCGCGTTTATTAGCGCATCATGATAATGCTGTTGTAAACATTTGTTCTTAAGTGGTTAAATTATGCCGCATTTCATCATAATCCGCGTGTCCGGGGTTCAAGTCCCTGTGCCGCTACCAAACTTTCAATATAATCAGTGACTTAACTTTTAGGTTGACGCAATTTATGCGTAGCACACCTCTAGCACAGTTTTTTCTAGC
>Ga0222715_10002194_pt1 | contig 18061 bp, 5 predicted proteins | sample C33_9DmetaG_FD_165056 | JGI IMG/M metagenome (GOLD analysis project Ga0222715, IMG submission 165056) | Estuarine water microbial communities from San Francisco Bay, California, United States - C33_9D | ecosystem: Environmental > Aquatic > Marine > Unclassified | place: USA: California... | reverse complement strand
CGGACGGCGCGACGCGACGACGGTGCATCGGGTGACTGACGAGACGCGACCGCGCTCGGGGTGGACAGAGATCGAGGAAGTGTATAGGGAACAGGCGTACGGACGCGCGGCGGTGCTGTGCCTGTACGCGTCGTATTGGGCGAATAGGGCGGCGCGGGAGACGGACGCGGTGAGCCGAGAGGAGGGGTTTATCAAGGCGGGAGCGTACTTGAATCAAGCGGCGGGGATCCATAGGAAACCGGAACAGATCGTGGCGATCGGACGCGCGCACCTGGCGTTCGCGCGAGGGGCGACGGGGGAGGGCGAGAAACTCATCGATCAAGCGCTCGGGCTCAAAGACGACGGTAGGGATAACATCACGCCGATGCTGTGGAAGGCGGTTTTATTGTATAAGAAGGAGCGATACCAAGACGCGTTGACGTGGTACAAACGCGCGCTTCGCGCGTTTCCTTCCGCGCCCGCACCGGTGCGTTTGGGGATCGGAGCGTGCCAATACAAGCTGGGCGACTTCAAGACGGCGAAGCTCGCGTTCGCGCGCGTGCTCAAGTTGGACGAGCGTAACGTCGAAGCCATGCTCGGTTTGGCGCTGTGCGAATTGAGCTTGCATGACATTCGTAGTCAGCAACACTTGGACTCCGTCGCTGCGGCCATGCGCCTGCTCGAGCGCGCGTTCATGCACGACCCTCACAACCAAGCGGTGAATAACGTCATCTCGGACAACTTGCTCATGGCGGATGATTACGAAAAAGTAGAGAAACTCACGCGACTGGCGCTTCAGAACAACGCGGAGACGCCGAGGAACCGAGCGAAGGCGGCGTTTAACCAAGCGCGCGCCTTGCACGCCCGAGGACAGGTGCCTCAAGCGCAAGCGTTGTACTTGACGGCGACGAACCTCGACGAGCACTACGTGCCGCCGTACTTTGGTTTGGGTCAAATCGCCCTTGCAAAGGGTGATGTGAAGTTAGCGTGGAACTACATGGATAAGGCACACGGGGAATTCGGGGAGTCCATGACCGTGACTAGAATGTTCGCCCATTTATGCGCGTCGACTGGTAGAAGCGAGCAGGCCGCGGAGATGTTCCGCGAAGTAGTGAAACAGGGTGGAAACGACGTCGACGCGATGTTAGAACTCGGAGAACTGTTAGAGACTCAAGATCCGAAGGCTGCGTTGAAGGCTTACGGTGCCGCCCTGAAAATGCTAGCTGCCAAGGGTGAAGAAGGGCCAATTACCGCCATCAAGAACAACATCGGCGTGTTAAACGTTCAGTTAGGCAAATTCGACGAGGCGCGCAAGGCGTTCACCGAGGCGTTGCAGACGCTCGGTGGAGATGCCGATCAACTCGAGGGCAAACTGAAAGGTGCCAAGGCGAAAAAGGCGTTGCAGCCAGGCGTTGCGCCCATCGCGTTCAACTTGGCTTTATTAGAGGAACAGCAAGGAAACAACGACGCGGCGGAGGCGCGATACGACGCCATCCTCGCCGCGCAACCGGATTACATTGATTCCATCTTGCGACAAGCGAAAATTCGAGCCGAACGGGGCGATTACGACATGGCGCTTGAACGCACAAATGAAGCCATTGCGGCGAAAAGCGATAGTGCCGATGCCCTCGCCCTCGCTGGTTGGGTTTTGCTCAAGGCAAAGCGATGGAGTGAGGCGGAGCAACAATTCGCCGCGCTGCGCAACTTGCCCAAACCCGATGCCGCGGCGAATGCGAAGGAAAAAACATTGACGCACGACGAGTATGCGATGGTAAGCGCTGCGAACGCGGCGTATTACAGCGCTATCAAAGAGGGCGTGCTCAAGCGAAACGATCCCAAGGTGCTCAAGCGCGAGGAGGAGCACTACGAACGGGCTTTCTCGTTGTTCCAAAAGACGCTCCAGAAGAATGGTTCCAACGTCTACGCCGCTAATGGTCTCGGGATTATTCTCGCCGAGCGAGGGCGAATCGACGAAGCCAAGACGGTGTTTCAGATCGTGCAAGAAGGCATGGCTGCGAAAGGCTCAATCAACCCGGACATTCTCATCAACCAAGGTCACGTGTACTTGGCCAAGGCGCAATATGTGCAGGCGAGCAAGCTTTACGAGCGCGCTCAAAGCCAGTTCTACTTTAACCAGAACGAAAATGTCATGCTTTACCAAGCGAGAGCGCATTATGAGAACGGCAACTTGGACGAAGCGCGCAAGATTCTTCGCAAAGCGTTGTTAATCGCGCCCTGGAACCACAGAATTCGATTCAACTTGGCGTACGTCATCCAAGAGATGGCGCAGCGCACGTTGAACAGAACGATGAAGAGCACGAGCTCGGACGGACGTTTGGCGCAAGTGGAAAGTGCGATAGAAGACTTGACCACTGCGCTCAAGCTCTTCGAGCAATTGCAAACGCTCGGGAACCAGGCGGAGTTTGGTTTCGATGCCAAGCGCACGAGCGTTCACGTGTCGTTCTGCAAGCAAGCGCTCACCAAGTCCAAACCGCACTTGGAAGCGGCGCAGAAGGAAGAGGCTTCGATCTCCGCAGCGAAAAATGCGCAACTGAACGCGCGCCGCGCGATCGAAGAGGGCCGCGCCGCCCAAAAAGCTGCCGAAGAACTCGCCAAGGAAACGCACGCCAAGGAACTCGAAGCCATCGCTGCGCAGTCTGAGCGTCGCTTCAAAGAAAGCCAAGCGCGATGGATGTCAGAACAAGCTGTCGAGCGACCGACGAAGAAAGGTGCCAAGGGTTTCGGTGCGGCCCCTGTCGGTGAGGCCACGAGCGATCTTTCCGAAGACGACGATGACGAGCCCGCGCCCGAGGCGCGCGCGCCGCCCACCGCCGAGGAACTCGCGCGTCAGAAAGAAGCCCTCGCGGCGGCCGGTTTAGCCGACAGCGACGACGAAGACGAAGACGAAGATGGAGAAGAAGATGCGCAACCGAACGCCGCCGTCGAAGAACCGACGGAAAAGAAGCGTTCCGCCGACGAAACCGACGAAGCCCAAGCTGAAGCCGTCGCTCCCAAGCGCCGCCGACGCGCCGTCGTCGACGACGACGACGAATAATCGCGTCTTCTCCGTTCGACACGTTCACACCGCGCTCGTGCGCATCGCGCTCGCAACGCGCGTTTTAGTATCATCAATACATCGTATCACACCACCCAACCCGACCGCGCGCCGACGTCGACGCCCTCTGGCTCAAAATTCAAATTCTCGGCGGGCTGTTTTTTGAATTCCGAATTCAAACATCATCCGCACACGCACGCGCGCGCGGCGCGCGGCCGAGCGGTGACGACGACGATCGCGACGACGACGATGACGACCGTGGACGCATCGATGCCCGCCGCGATGCCGAGCGGCGCCGCGACGACCACGGAAACGATCGACGTCCCGGACGTTGGCGCGGTCGATGACGCCGCGCGACGACGCGCGATGACGCGCGACGAGAGCGCGAGCGAGGATGAAGATGAGGAATATCTCGGACGGATCCGTCGACGCGCGCGCACGCGCGAGGATGAGAGCGAGAGCGAGGAGGACGCGCGAGAGGGCGACGGGTCAGAGGACGGCGACGGCGAGGCCACGCGAGGAAGAGGCGAAGGACGACGACGACGATTGAAACGCGCGAACGGTGAACGCGTCGAACGAGAAGTTGATGGAAGTGATTCGAGCGATTCGAGCGAGAGCGAACTGGATGAGGAGATGATGATGGAACGTAAGTACGCCGAGACGGGGCGGTTGACGGATGAAGACATCGAGGAAGAGGCAGAGGAGACCGTTCGTGGAGCGTATGACGAAGCGAGTGTGGGATATTCGTCCGACTCGTCGCTTGGGTCACCCGTAGCGGGTGATGATGAGCCGGCGAGCGGTGGTCGGCCGAGGAAAATGACGAAGAAGCAGATGAAGAAGGAACGAGAGGCGTTGGCCAAGGAACAGGAACGCATGATGAAACGGGCGCAAAGACGGGCGAAATTTCCGGGCTGGGACGCCGAGGCGGTGCGCGTGTCTTATTTGCCGTTGATTGAAAAGCTTCGCGCTGCGGTGGCGCACATGAAGCACGATGGACTAGTTATGGGGGAAGACTCGACGACGAAAGAGGCGGACAAAGCCACAAAGACGGACGCGCCTGGAGGGTTCACTCGTCGCGGTGGCGTCGCTCAGCTTCGCGCTGCGGTGGAGTCCATGAAGCACGTCAGGGTCGGACGAGTCATAGGGGAAGACTCGCCGGCAAAAGAGGAGGACAAAGCCACAAAGGCGGACACGCCTACCGTCGCCCCGCTCGCAGATTCCGAAGATGAAGCGGACGACGGTGAACCTAAAGCACAGAAAGTCGAAGTCGTAGAAATTGATCTCAATGACGACGAAGACGAAGACGACGATGCATTACTCAAGGAAATCCTGGCGAAGAAAGGAGTCGCGGCGGCGCAAATGCCATCCGAAATGGTGGTCACTGAGGAACCGATGGTTGTCGAACAAGCCGACGAAGAGGACGCAGATGACGAGTCCGAAGAAGACAGCGAAGACGATTTATCCGAGGAAGAAGACATGACGGAGGAAGAGCGTCGAATGCAGCGTAAGGCGGCGAAGAGGTTCATCAAGGCGGATAGAAGAACGCACAGAGCCGCCACCACCGCGGGTGACGTCTTTGAAGATGAAGCGGAGATGTCCGAAGACGGTGGGCACACCGACGACGATGATGATGATATTCAGGATGACGTTGACGATGTCGCCGACGCTATCGATTTCCGCGAAGAACAGCCCGAAGACGAGCGCCGAGCCGCAGCTCGTGCGCGCGCCTTCGCAAAGGAGCAGCAAGCCCAAGACGACGCCGAGCTCGAAAAGATGAAGGAGATGGTTGGTAACGGTTTCAAACGCAAAAAGAATGGTTTGCTCGACTCTGAGGACGCGTGGCAGCGTAAGAGACGCAATGCTGACGGCGAGGAAGAATCTGATTCGGATGATGTCGACTATGGTCCCGTCATCGAGCGTCCCGAAGAGGCTGTCGAGTTATCGGACGACGATGACGGTGAGTGGCGCGAACAAGCCGCGCGTCGTCGTGCCCTGCACGAATCCGGTACACAAGAGTCTCTTGAGCTACCAAATGCGTTCGAAGGTAACGTCAGTCAAGAGGTCTACGCCGCCATCAAGGCTCCTCGCATGAATTCGTTCCACAGCGAGTCGCAAGACGCCACGCAAGCGGAAGGATGGGAAGCCCCGCTCCCTCGAGCGCAATCCATGCCCGCGGCTTTGGTCCGTACTTCGAGCCATCTCGGCAGCGGAAGTTCGGCCATGCTTGCCCGTCAATCATCCAAAACGTTCTTGGGTAAGAAACGACAAGTCACAAAGGCGACTGGCGCGATGCTCGGCAACAGCCAGGCTTCACGCTCGTACGTCTTCGGCCGAACGGATAGTCAAAGTCAATGGGGAGGCGACGATTCAGGTCCGGCGACCACGTTCAAGGAAATCGGTCGCGATGAAGATGCGCGCGCTTTCGGTTCGACGAACATGGGACCGACGAGACCGAACGCGTCCGAACCGAAGAAGAAGCCATCCTTATTCGCGATGGTGAGCCAAACCGCGGGCGAGAACAACGCGCGCCCTCGAGCGGAGGACGTGCAAAAAGCGATGAAGGCAGCGTCGGGGAAATGATTTATGTAACGAAGATAAACGCACGATGATTTGAATAAGGTGATTTTTACTGCAAACAATCACTCTAAACACACCTCATCTCACTAATGCAAAGAGCGCGACGCGCGCTCTTCCTCCTATCGCCACGAGTTTCTCGACACACCTAACTGATTGAACACGTAACCGAGTCGTATTGATTGAATACCTTCCCGTTTACATCTCCATTTCCTTACCAACGTACGGCTTGGCCATGTCTTCGTCATCCTTCGGGGTGTGGATGACGACGGTGTCCGGAATCGGCGTCGACGGACCGTTGCGGCCCTTCGGATCGTGGTCGAGCATAATCTTCACGCGCATACCAATGGTACCCTGGCGAAGCAAGGCGTGGCGAGTGCACGAAACGATGTATTCGCGCACCGGGTTACCGGAAGAAATCATGTAACCGTCCTTGAACTTCATCGCCTTGGCGCGTTGGCCGCGAAGCTTACCAGAGACGACGACCTCCGCACCCTTGGCGCCAGCCTCCATGATGTATCGAAGCACGCCGTAGCACGCACTGCGCACGCAAAAAAAATAAGTCAATCGTCAGTCACGCATTCATCTACGCCGTCCACATCATCGCGCGTTCGCGTCGCGCGCGCCAAACCGCCCCCTCGTTCCGCCGCGGCGTCGCGTTTCAAAACCTCTCAAAGCCCTAACGCGTGCGACCGCCCACGGCCGTCGCGCGCGCGCGGACGCCTCGTCCGTCGCTTCCGCGTCCGCGTCGAGCGTCGACGTGGACGACTAAAATTAACGCGCGACCACTCTTCGCGATCGATCGAAGCACACACGCACCGTCGAACGGCGAGACCGCCGAGAAGCTTGTATCGCAGAGACTCGCACTGCGCGATGGCGCACAACCCGCGGTTTTGCACCCTTTCCGCGTACAGCTCCACCGAACCTTCCGCCATCTGGAACCTGCGCTGCACGAGCGTGGTCAACTCACGAATGCGTCGACCCTTTTCGCCGAGCACGTTCGCCGTGCGCGTGGCGCGGATGATGATTTCCGTGCGCATCGGGGTGACGCGAACTTCCACGCCCGAGTACCCATCCTCGGCGAGCTCGCGGACGAGCATTTCGTTGAGCTCGGCGAAGAAGACGCCGTCGGCGACGAACTGCGAGTCGATGTCGACGAGAGACGTAATGTTAGTCTTCGTTCGCGCGCGTCCGAGCTCGCGATCGACGGCGTCCACGCGAGCACGCGTCGATTCGCGATCGTTCGATCGCGACGGTGACCCTAAGCGCGACGCCGTGGCGGCATCGCGCGTTGCGGCTTCGCGCGACGCGAGTCGCGGCGCGCGCTCGAGGGCGACGATCGATCCGCGCGCGCATTCGACGCACCTTGCGCTTCTTGCTGATCGTGGTGGCCACCATGTTGTCGACGTGCGAGGCGCGGAAAGACGGCGCGTGGACGACGCGCGGGCGCGACGGGCGGGGCGGATTTTTCTGGTGGCGTCACGGGTGTGTGGGATTTCTGGGACACTGGTCGCCGCGCGCGCGCTACGGTTCGTTGGAGGGCGTCGACGCGGCGGACTCGAGCGCCGCAATGCGCTGCGCTTGCGAGTCTAACATCGCACGGAGGTGCTGGATGCGGTCGCGGAGCTCGTCGCACTCCTCCTCGCGCTCGCCGATGACTTCGAGCGCGGCGGCGTAACGCTTCTCGAGCTCGGCGGAGACGCCGACGGTGGCGACGCCGTCGGCGAGCTGCTCGCTCTTCACGAGCTCGTTCGCGAGCGAGTCGCGGGTTTGTTCTAACTTTTTGATCTGGTCGTGCGCGATGTGAAGGTCGGTGTCTCGCGCGGCGAGTTGGCTCTTGAGCGCAGCTAAGGTCTCGCGCACGGCAAGACTCAAGCCGGCTTCGCCGCCGGTGAGCATGGGTGCAGGCGTGGCTTTCGCCGAGGTTTCGCTCGCGCGATCGCCATCGTATTTGCTTCGTAAAGAGTCCACCTCATCGCGCGCGAGTTTCAAGTCACTCTCCAGCTTGGCCGAAGCTGCGAGCATTTCAGCGCGTTCTCGATCCCACGTCTCGCCGAGCTGCTTGTGCTTACCACGCTCTTGTGCGAGCAATTGCTTCAACTTGGACTCGCGTTCACGAGCCTCTTCTTCCATCGCGGAGAGTCTACCCTCTTGTTCGGCGAAAGATTCACTAAATTTGGCCGATTTGGCTGCTTCCGCCGAGGCTTTCGCGCGCTGCGCCTCGAGCTCCGCGTTCAAGGCGTCAATTTCCGCCCTGAGCTTGTCTACTCCATTCATCGCGATTTGCTTATCCTTCATCGCCGACAGCTTTTCATCTATAGCCGTCGCTTCGCGCTCTGCAGCCGCTTCTGCGCGCGATTCGGCGTCAGCCAGACGCAAAGCTGACGCCCTCTCCGTCGCGGTCCATGCGTCGGCGTTCTCCGTCGCTTGCAGCTGCAACGCCTCAATCTGCCGAAGCAACGGACGCGTGCTTTCGGGCATTCTCCTGAGTAACTCATCGTGACTACTCTCTGCGACCTGACAGCGCTCTTCGACGGCAGCTAGATCGTTCTTGAATCTTTCCTCCTGGCGCTCCAAAGCCGCGCTCGAGCGTTGCAACGAATGTTGCAAGTCGGCGAGTTGATCCTTCAGGCTCTGCTCGCGTTCGCGCACTATCTTGAGCTCGCTCGCCAAATCTTCGCTTCGCGCCACATTAGCCTTGATCTCAACATCCGTCAGCTCTTCTTTCGCCTGCGCCAACTTTGATAAATAATACTCCTTTTGCTCATTCAACTGCGTCGTCAGACGAGTCTTTTCCGTCACGTATTCATCGCGCGCGGCTTTCAACTCTGTCGTGAGCTTGCTGATGGACGCGCCTTTGCTTTCGAGCTCCATGTTTAGACCTTGACGGGCCTCTTCGCGCTCTCTCAAATCTTTTCTAAGCTTTTTAATGATACCTTCCATCTCCGCCTGCTTCTTACTGAGCGCCTCGCCCTCGGCCATGACTTCGTTGATAATTTCATCCTTCTCCTTGACGAGCATGTCCGCTCCAGCGCCGGCTTCGGCTTGCTTTTTAAGAGCCTTGCACTGCTCTGTGAGCTCGCGCACTCGAGCTTCGGCATCGGCGAGCTGCTCTTCAGCCTGCGTCGCGCGCTCGGCGTATTCTTCCTGTTCGGCGTCCAACGACGCCCGTTGCTCCGCTCGCCTGGCGATTTCGTCCTCTCGCGCGGTGAGCTGCTTTCTCACCGCTTTAAGCTCCTTCAACGTCGCCTTCAGACGACTACCATCGACGTCGGGTTCGATTTTATCCTCGTCGTCGCTCTCGTCTGCCTTCTCAACCGCCGGCGCCGGCGCCGGCGCCGGTTTTGGCGTCGCTTTCGGCTTGGATTGCGGCGCCGGCGCCGGCGCCGGTTTCGGCGTCGCTTTCGGCTTGGATTGCGGCGTCGCTTTCGGCGTCGCTTTCGGCGTCGCTTTCGGCGTCGCTTTCGGCGTCGCTTCATCTTTCACCTCGGGCGTTTTCTCCGTCGCCGGCGTCGCCGGCGCCTTCCCCGCGACGGCGTCTCCCTCGTCCCTCGCGCTCGTCCCGCGCGTCTCGCGCGTCGTCCCCCCGTGCGCCTGCGTCCCCTCCTTCATCCCGAACGCCTCGTCCGCGCGCTGTTCGAGCTCTTTCGCCGCCTCGCTCGCGCGCTCCGCGATCGTCTCCGCCATCGCCCGCACGTCGACGTTGTTCAGCTCCTGCAGCGCCTCGCTCGCCCTCGTCGCGAGCGCGTCGAAGCTCCACTCGTTCGCGCTCCACCCCTGGGCGACGCTCGCGAGCGCGCTCGCGTACGACGTCGACGCGGCGTCGTCCGTCGCGTCATCGGACGCGCGCGCGTCGCCCATTCGAGGCGTCGCGATGTGTCGCGACCGCACTGACGCGCGCGTCGACCGCGCGCGGCGATGGACGCGGTCGACGCGGACGACGCGGACGTCGCCGACGGCGCGCGATTGCCCGCGCGCGCGCGCGTGACGCGCGCGAGCGCCGAACGGTTGGGGACGGCGCAACAGTTTTGGTGCACGACGAAGTGCTTCGTGCGCGACGTGCTCGAGGCGCGAGAGATCGCGATCGTGGACGACGCGAGCGATGGCGGCGAAGGCGTGGACGATGGACGGGCGAGCGAGCTGTACGAGATGCGAGGACGGGGGGGCGAGGGCGAGGGGGACGGGACGAGGGCGAGCGGGACGAGGGCGAGCTTCGTCGCGCGGCGGGTCGAAGTGTGTGGATTCGTCGTGGAGAAACGACGAAGGAAGGATTCCAAGGTGATATTTACCGTGGATGATGGGTCGGGGTGCGTGGAGTGCGTGGTGTGGACGCAAGATGGTGACGCGGTGTCGGGCGAGCAGATGGAGCTGTTCGGCATCGCGAGCACGGCGGACGGAGCGGCGGCGGTGGCGCGGGACATACGGGTCGGGAGCCTGGCTCGAGTGCAAGGGCGGATACGAGATTGGAACGGCCGTCGTCAAATCAACGCGAACGCGGTGCAAGTCGATCTTGATCCGAATGAGGAATTACTCTTCTGGCTCGACGCGTCGCTCGAAATCTAGTTAATAAGAGTTTGGATTTACCGCATTGCACCAAAACTGCGAGCATGTCTAAGTCTCTAGTGATAGGATTCTAGTATTTTAGCTAATTGTTGTGATGATGTAGCCCATATCAGCGATTACTCTGGTTTGAGACTCTCTGGGGAGGAGCCATTGTCGTCGTCGCTGTCAGCTCTAGCCTCTGCCCTTGATCGTCTTCGGAACACTCCTTGAGCGGATGAAAGCCAGCCGGTTAAAATACTCGCCGATGCCGTGCTGAGTGCTTTTGGACGTCCCATATCAAATGCCAATTCCGGGTCGTCCGATGACTCAAGATCAGAGGAGCTATCAGAGTCGGAAGTAAGCGCTTGGCGTTTTGGGCCCCGTGCGGACTGCGGCGCGTTCGCGAGGCTCATTTCCTTTTCCGCGCGCGAGCGTTGCAACCATTGGCTCATCACCGAAGCAGCCACGTAAGAAACTGGTTGACGTTCTGGTGAGGCGGAATCACTGGACAACTGAGAAGACGAATCACCGGAATCATCCGAAAGATTTGCGTTGGGTGCAGACGGAGGCACTCTGGCGCGCATCTCTCTCGCTCTCGTCAACCAGTCTCGCATGACCATCTTTGAAGTTTGACTCATGTGCTCAGTCGTGGCGTACTTGAGTTCTGTATCAGTGTCACTTTCCGACGAGAAGTCAGTCGAAGAGAACACAGCAGTATTCGTGAGCGACGATTGTCTGTTTGCACGAAGTTGCTTAACCGCAGCCAACCAACCCGTAAGGGCGGCAGAAGAAGCTTCGGAAAGTTTGACAGGCGGGAACCGTTGGAGACCAGCCTCTGTCTCGCTTTCAGACGTATCAGAGAGCATGCGGAGATTCACTCCGCGTCCAGATGCTCTCGAAGCGGCGTGTGTGAGCCATATTCGCATGGCTGCTTCGGCACCCACTGATAGCTTCACTTCTCCGAAGTCTTCTTCCATGTCCGAGTCTGACTCTGACATCTCACCGGCCTTCATTCTACGACGCACAGCTTTTCCGAGTTTCAGACGCCTTGCAGTACGAGGAGATAGAATTTCTTGTAACTGATCAATGACCCAGTCCCTATTCTTTGACATGAAAAGATGGCGGAACTGATCACTCGTGAGGTCGGCCGTCGTGACATCCATCGTTTGGAGGCTGTCGCCACCGCTATCCTGCATCACGGCCGCCATTTTAGGTACGAAAATGGAAGAAAAATCCTCATCAAGAGAATCCTCGATAATTATCTCCCCAGTCGTGATGGAAGAAGTGATTCGCCAGAGGCCAAAGTGATTTGCCAAGAGGAGGGCGAAACGCTTCGCCGTGTAAGATGCGCCGAGAACCATGATAACGCAACACCAGAAGAGGATATCTTCAAACATGTTGTAGTTTGCTCGGAGCATCATGGAGAGAGCGAGGACGAACAAGAAAGATCCTGAGCCGCCGAGCGCAAGCACGAAGTAGAACTGACTCGAGAAGCACATTTGATCAATCGCACGAAGACCAGGGTCAATTGATTCATCGTAAACGCGTTCGAGACCTTTCCATCGCGACGTACGATTGATGAATCGATATCGAGCGTACTTCAAATACTCATACACCTTCCAGCCATGGAACAACTCCTGAATGTTGAAAGTTAAGACGTCCATGACAATCTGGAACGGAATAATCACGACAGAGAAGAGAAGATAAATCAAAAGATCCTTCTTTCTGAAACCGTATAGGTACGACAGTCTCAGCTGGTCGTTGAAATCCCAGAAAAAGAAAATGAAGAAAGGCGTCATGTAAACACCAGCCGTGTTCACGCCGTAAGCGGCGAGGAAGCCCATTAAATCTTCGACCAGTGTATCTTCTGCATCGATTTTTACGTCTACTTCGACGTCGTCGTCGTCACCAAAGTTAAATGGTAGCAAATCGATGATGTAGTTCACGACTGCGCTGATTTTGTCCGGGAGTACGAGAGCGCAGTACGCGATGAACGCATCAAGATATACGTACTCGACCATAGCCATGATAGTCTCGAAAAAGAAACCAAGGGTGAAATCTGTAAAGTCATCGGCTCCAATCGTCGCGACGCCAACCGATGAAGAAAGTACGACCGATACTGGAGCGAGTAAGAAAGCTTCTCCCAACGCGGTCTCAATCTGCATTTCCATGATTACGTGAGCGACCTTCAAGAGGAAGAAAATGGTGAAGAACTGGACACCGAACGTATCAGTAAACGAGAACTCAATCAAGAAGACATTTGTCACGTTAACTAAGAGATTCATCAAAACGAAATGACTTCGTTTCCAGACTTCTGGTTTGAACATCACTTCGTCGACGTAGCGCTCGTCCTCCATTTCCTTCTCTTCTTCGTCTTTCAGTTCAGCAGGGACTAAGATTTCGGCGCAGCATCCCATCATATACATACCAGCTGTCAAAAAGCAGACCGCGTATCGACCAGCAGTCGCTTTTTCTACGACAGCTGGATCGATTTCACGGCCGATATTATCAATACTGATCGGGAACTCTGTAATGATTGGGAACGCGACAAACGCGGCCCGGAGTCCGAACTGCGCTGTCGCAAACGGTAACATGCCGAGAGCGACACCCATCAGAGGTGGACCAATCATTATTCGAATATATGGTAAGAATCGGAATCTCGGTGGTTCTTTCAATAGTGTGAAGATTCTCACGACCAGCCACACAGCAAAGATCAACACCACGGCGAGCATTCCGATTGCAAAGAAAAGCGCCAAGTAGAACAGGAAATCAAAAGCAAAGAAATTGAGCAAATCGAACCAACCTAGAGCTGATACCGCCACGCTAAGTGTGTAAGTACCATCGTGAGCTGTGGCGGACACGTATTCGTCCATCGTCACCGTGGCCGCAATGATTCGTTTGTCTGAATCAGTGAATTGATAGTACAAGATCTCAAACTCAACCTTCGTCGGCATCAAACCAGCCGTCAAAACGAATCCTTCGACGGGCGCAAAAATCACAGGAATATTTTCTTGCGCCGCGATATCGGCCATATACTTGTCTTTATTTATGGGTGGCTCTGTCTGGTCGTTCGCCAGGACGCTTGCTTCGAAAAGAGCCTCTTGACTTTCAGCTTCCGCTGTCAAGTAGAACAACGTATCACCCTCAGCTTCGTACCAACGCTTCTTTGCCGAAGCTTCTGTGTAGGCCTCTTCGTAGAAACATTGGATTTCCAACTCGAGCTCATCTGCAACTGCTACTTGAATTTGCGGTTGGTATTGATTGATGAAGACCGTTTCTTCTTTTGGCACCAACGTGGTCTCACCATAGCTGACAAACGTGCGATCTTCACCGAACGTGATGGGCGTGTACGGGTTTTCGGTGAGGTGTGAAAAGAAAATATGACTGTCGAATCCACGGCAAGCAGAGAAGAAAGGCAAGTAGTCCATCGCGAATAGTGTCTGGTCAGACGACCACAAACCTTCATTGAGCAGATATTTTTCTTGCTCGTACACATCTGGAAGTGAAAGAATGACAGTTTCGTCGGTTTGGCCATCCTCGCTCACTACTACCCAATCCTCTGCGTGCGTCGACGTGAAATCGAAGTGCGCTTGGCTGGGAGAATCTTCAGCTGTTAGCACGTTTCTCTGTCGCAGATATTTGAACTTCTTCCACTCCGCACCATACGTAGAGTTGTAATCGATGGCGGCACGGGCATCAAGCCTTCTACAACCAGGATCTTGGTTGATGTTGGCGCACTCGAAGTAATCGGTCGACACTGATCGGTAAATTGTCGAGGCCACAGGAGCATTCATGGGCGCTTGATATTCTTCGTCGATTTCGAATGGCAAAATGGCGTGTACGGAATACGTCGGCGTCGAACTTGCACGCGTTGGGAATTCGACGTCGATGCAAATACTGTTCAAGAACGACTCACGATTCTCCGCTTGATATCTACCGTGCAGCATTCTCACTTCAACTCTGAAAGGCAAATCATCCAAAGCTTGAATGGATAGTTCGTGCATACCGCGTTTCCAAACGTAGTTCCCGAAAGTTGGATTCCCAACGTTGTAGCCCGTCGCACTACCATCGTTATTTCTCGCAAACCAGAACGGCAACTCTAAAGATTCTTGAGAAGCAGGACATTTCTTTTCCTGCTCCTCACCAGCTTTGACCTTCATACTCAGCCATGTTATGCCATCTGCAGTATCCCATGGCGGGCATGGCACGGTCTTGTAGTCGCTTGCAGGGCACAAGACGTCATCAATCACTGGATTCGTGAAAATCAGCAGCTCGTAATGTTCGCCGTACTTCAGTTCTTCGTTGATTGTCCGCCAATCAAGCCTCACTTTGGCCGTATGACCTCGAGGTAGAGTGAACTTCATCAAAGGGATATTCATCTCATCTACGGCAACCGTGTTGCCGTCATCTGACATAATGAAGGCCGGGTCTAGGAGTTCCCAATTTCTGTTGGTGCAACTGCCCATGCCCATATACTCGAATGGGTCGGTGGGTCCTGTCGCGTTTGCGCTTGGAGCGCTTGGACTGGAAGTGTTTGTCGTATCGATCTGCAATAGAGCGCGACCTGCAGCGATTTGGCTCTCTACTTCCGAATACCGTGCGTCAGGTTGACCAACTGTGGCGTTGATTACTTTGTAATATGCTTTCTCGATCAAGTCAAAACTGATGGGCATGACTCTCCAGAAAGTAATCAAATCTGCAGAGCAATCGTCCACACTTTGTGCCGACGAAGGCGACGAAGTCCCTGTGGGACATCGTGTGAGCACTTGTCCAGTTCCTGGCGGACAGAAGAAGCAAGCTTGACACGGGAACTGAGTACGCGTAGAGTAAGACGAGCCAGCGGGACAGTAGTAACCAGAGGGACATTTGTTGAAAAATTGTGTTTCCGGAGTAGTACCCGGTCCACAGAAGTATCCGTCGGGGCACTTTTGTTCGGCAATCGATGTTCGAGCGTCGCAGACGTAACCTTCCGGACACAACTCCGCTTCACCTTCTTGATCGAGTTGTAAAAGAACGCACTTGGAGGCGTCGTAAGCCTCGGTGTTGTCCGCATCGCAATAAGCAGAGTACTCGTTCACCGCAGCTGTGCCTTGCCCACGAGGTTTGTTATTGCTCATGCCATCAATGGCACACACAAGTCCTGGGTTACACGGCAAACATAACGATTCTTCGGTCAAGCCAATAGCTGGCGACCAGGTTCCTTTCGGACACTGACGGCACGCAATAGAGTCCCGCGCAGAGCGGAAATAACCTGCAGGACATGCGGTTGGTTTGAATGTAGCTTCGTCCACGCACTCGTAGCCTGCTGCACATGTCAGACACTCCTGGAACCCTTCGTAAGGCGTATAGGTCCCCGGAAGACATGTGACGGCTGCAGAGTTACCTTGTCCAGATGTGTATGTACCGCGCGGCGCTGGAATCGGAATGTAAGTACGCTTCGGACAGTAATGGCCCTCGGTACAGGGTCTCATTGGATTATATACATCCGTTGCCGATTCAGATACCACAGTGGAATCTCCTGTAGCCCATTCGCAGAAACTTCCTTCCTTACACGGCTGTGGTTGCTTGAACGAACCCTCCAACACGATCGAAGTTGTTACACCCTCTGTACAGAACGTCGTGGGAGGACACGGCTTTGGTCGGAAGTTATCAACGTTCAACGCAATTGGAGATGCAGCGATAATAGCTGCCACGTCAATAATCGCGAGAGGATCACGGGTGACGGTATTCTCAAGGCAGTAATGTCCGGCGGGACAGCGGGTACCTGCGACGGCCAGACCTTCAGTGTCGCACACAAAGCCAGGGGTGCACACTTCGGGCGCCTCACGAGCAAAACCTGGGCAAATCGTACCTTTTGGACATTTTTGACATGAGTCTTTGCCGTAATCGGAGTTGTACTCGCCGGGGAGACATGGTTTCGGTTCGGCGTTGGCGACACCTGGACAATACATCCGCTTTGGGCATCTCAACTGCTGACCGGGAGGACAGTAATGTCCTGGAGGACACGGACCTACGCCTTGTGGTGTGATAGAACCAGGTTCACAAACATAGCCGGCATAGCACTGCTGAGGAGTGGTGAAATTGTATGCGATACTCGCACTCGACACAACGCCAGCGGTACAGTACATGCCAAACGGACACGGTAGTGGTCGCTCGGCAACAGTGAAGTCAGTAAAGTTGCTTGTTCGCGTACCCTCCAAACAATAATGGCCGGGTGGACAAAGCTTGTTCGCTACGGTAAGGCCAGTTGAGTCACATACCGCACCCCTCGGACAAAGTAACGGGATCATTGCGCCCGCGTCTGGCGAAATGTAGCCCACTGGCGTTGGAAGACAGTCAGCTTGGCCGGTTCTGGGTTGGAACGTCCCTGGCGGACATAACGTGAAATTTTTTCCACCGCCACAGAATGCGCCTCGTGGACATAAAATGGCTTCACTTTGGGGGCAGTACGATCCAGACGGACATTGTGCGAAGTGGAAAAGCAGTCGCTGTTCTGAAAAGTCGACTCCATTTGTGGAGACTTCGACGAACACCGTACGAGTGCCACTTTGCTCCACGCCTGCAACACAAAGAATAGATCTGGATGACAAGTAAGTTGCTGTCGCAAGCTCTTGTCCAAATCGACACGTTAAACTGGAAGTATTGACGAAATTTGACCCGGTAATGAAAATGGGGCTTCGGCTACCGCTCAGACCGACTTTCGGAATGATACCAGAAATTTTTGGTGGAACTTGGTAGACAAACGTTGCCGTGTTGATGGTCGAAAGATCACGATCGTTCCCAGAAATACTTATATCTGCAATCCCTAATCCTCGTGCTGGCGTTATGCACGTAAGGACGTCGCTTTGAGTGTTGTATGACGTAATTGGAAAGAAGGTGCCGATGCGGCAACTGTAACGCACGCCATCGGTCAGGCCATTCACAGACACCGAGAGCGTGGTTCCACCGTTCTCTGATCCTGTCTCGGGAGAGACAGCGGAAATCTTGAAATCGTCAATATACTCGAACGCGGTACCGTATGTTGAAATAAAACCGGGATCGTCACGAGGAGCCATTCCAATGCCCACTCGGCGCTCAGCAGAAAATGGAGGAGTGATGCAAAGTCCAAGCGCAGACGACACCACGTGCGCGCTTGTTCGCTCGTTGCCAAAGTAACAATAGCCAGACTCGTGCAGATTATCTCCGTCGACATGAAGTACGGTCGTTCCGCTAGCCGTACCCATACTTGGGTGAACATTAAGAACGACAGGTGGCATGAAAACTTCAAACTCAATTGATGTTGCGGCGTCGGGCAAAATCATGATTTCAAGAACAGTAAAACCAAATCCAGAAGGCGGCGTGTCGCAAGTGATCGTTCGCTGATCTTCAAACGTCGCCTGCACGACATGACCGTGAAGTTTGCAGCCTAGATACGTGCCGTGTGGCAAGTATATTGCACTGTTGGACATCAACTTCAATGTTGTGTCTCCTGCGGCAACGCTCCTCTCCGGCGAGGCAAAAGACGGGACGAGTGGAGTGAAATATTCGAAGCTACCAACCGATATGTAATCCTTTAAATTGTACGCCAACGAGCCAAGAACCACAGTACCATTGAGCCCAGCAGGGGAGATGCACGTGACAGACGTCGACGAACGCTGTTCCGAGGTGCTGATTGGACCTATAGTGCCAAACCGACAGAAAATTTCTTGTTCGGTGGCGCCTTCCGCTAAGTTTCCGATATGAAAAGTGAACAGATTGCCTCCATCTTCCGACAGATACGGGTTTTCCAGGCTTTGACTGAGAAATTCGAAGTCATCCAAATATTGGAACGCCGCAACTATCTCGGAAACATAATTTTCGTCATCTCGAGGACTCACGCCAAGCGAAACCATGGGCGAATTCCCACTGAGGACTGGAGAAGTACACACACTG
>Ga0222715_10002191_pt1 | contig 18068 bp, 15 predicted proteins | sample C33_9DmetaG_FD_165056 | JGI IMG/M metagenome (GOLD analysis project Ga0222715, IMG submission 165056) | Estuarine water microbial communities from San Francisco Bay, California, United States - C33_9D | ecosystem: Environmental > Aquatic > Marine > Unclassified | place: USA: California... | reverse complement strand
AGTATCTTCACACAAATTGGTCTACCCGCGTGGACCAGCCTCCCCGGAAGGGCAGAAAACGCGGTGATGCTTTCCGAGTAACGCGCTACCGATGGCGCACAAACAAGTAATCGTGATGTCTGAGGGTTATTACGTCAAAGATGGCGATGATTACGCACCGCTATCCGACGATAAAGTCGTTCTTTCTAAATCTGAACTTGAAACCACCTACGTTCCAAAGGAGCGTTTTGGGCAGTCCATCCAAGACGAGATCCAACGTCGTTTCTCCAACCATGTGCATAAGGACAAGGCACATGAGGATGAAACCGTTATCGCTAGGGTGCTTGAGTCACACGGCGGCCAGAGCGTAGATCAAGACAAACTGCGATCCCAATGGGAATCGGCGCACCTTAAACCGCTTGGCGAGAAGCTGACGCAGGTAGAGGAACGCGCACAGCGTCTTGAGGAAAGAGTAAAGTTCCGTGAGCTTGGCCCCGTGCTTGAGGAAGCAGGGTTTGACAAATCGTTTGTCACCCGCCCTGAAGCTGGTAAGCCGTCCCCTGCGGAAGTCTACTTTGGTGACAAGTTTGGCCTTGACGACAATGGCTCTCTAACTGTCAATGGAACCTCAACTTCCCCGCAAGCCTTCGCCTCAGAGCTGGCATCCAATGATGCCTACAAAATCTATCTGAAGCAGGAGGCGCGTAATGCAAGTACAGCGGGTAGGCCGGGACAGGACAACTCATCTGCTGCACCAAAGCAAGGGCTTCGCCAACGCGACATGAATGGCCCAGAGGCGGCGGAGTACATGAATAAGCATGGTATTTATAAGTCCAAGGATGGCGGAATACCGTTTTACAACCTCCCAAAATAATAGGAAACAATGGCTATCGGAAAAGCATCGGATTTCGTTGTACGCAACGAACTCTTTGAAACACTCTTTGTAGAGACGCTGGCACAGAACGTAGACATCCTCAACCAGGATGGAAACGGCGTTATCCAGCTCGTAACCAACGAACGCGAAGGCGACTACGACAAGACTCGCTTCTTTGACCGTCCTTCTGGCGGTGTATCGCGTCGTGACACCACTGATACTTCCACCTCGCTCACGCCTTCGGCTCTGACGCAGGACGAAGTAATCGGTGTAAAACTGAACCGCAAGTACGGTCCTTACCAGCAGACGCGTGATGCGTTCAAGAAAATCGGCGGTACGCCCGAGGATCTGACGCTGATCTTGGCTCCTAACATGGCAGAAGAAGCCATGAAAGGCATGGTCAACGACGCTGTTGCTGCCCTCGTCGCTGCTCTTCGCAACAATAGCGGTGTTGTCTACGACTACGCTGCTACGGGTGCGAACGCTACGATTGACCACACGGCTCTGATCCGTGGTCGCGCACTCTTCGGAGATGCCTTTGGTCGCATTCGTGGCTGGGGTATGAACGGTGCCGCCTTCCACAAACTGGTTGAAGCACAGCTCTCCGTTGCCTCTGGCAATGTTGGTGACTTCGCAGTGTACGAAGGACAGGCTGGTACGCTTGGCCTCCCGGCTTTCGTCTCGGATGCTCCTGCATTCGCTACGTCTGGAACGCCCGGTGAGTATCACGTTCTTGGCCTCGTGCCTAACGCTGCCGTCCTGACGGTATCGGAAGCACCGTACATGGCTACCGACGAAACGATCCTCAAAGAAAACATCCTCTACGCCTTCCAAGGTGAGTATGCTTTCAACATGGAGATCAAGGGCTACCAGTGGGATACCTCCAACGGTGGTACCAACCCGACCGCAGCAGCAATCGCAACTGGTTCCAACTGGGACAAAGTTGTTGCTAACGACAAGGACACTGCTGGCATCGTCATTGACGTAGACCAGTCCTAATCCAATGGTGACGGAGCGGGGGGCCTTCGGGCCTCCCGCACCTGATCCTTAAAACTGTACTGACATGGGTTCTTGGGCCGACCTTACTCTTGCTGATGCTACGCTAAAAGGCATTGCTCCCGTTGATATGATTGACGGGAACTTTGGCATTTTTGACACCGACATCAACGAGACAAACAGGCTGAATGAGGCCAAGCAGTACATTGAGATGCGTATCGTTGCGAACGACGCTCTTTTCGCGGAACGTGCAGACGGCCCGCAGGAGATCATGGACGCGGCGATAGACATCAACAAGACATACATTGACAACCTGATCCAGCGAATGATCGGGTACAAGTATGTACAGGCTTTCTACGAGACAGAGGCCATGGGCGGTAACAGCTTGTTCCTCACTCGTGCTGAGATGATGGAGTTCCGCTTCAATGAGACGTTTACCGCTCTTATGCGCGTCCTGATGCGTGATCCCGACTTCTTTGACCAACTGGACGGCACTACCGACGAGGATTTGGCTGCCTTTGAGGGTCCACGTAACTGGGTGGGCTAATGGTCGCACCGAACCTGTTTGGTGAGCTGCAAAAGATCATCAAGTCTGTTGGCCCCGCCACTATTAGTTACGGAAAGGAGATCGCCGACCACGTTCGCAATAGGACGAGGAATGAAGGCGTTACCATGTATGGCAACCAATTTAAGCCATACAGCTCTGCTTATGCAGCGAGAAAGAAGGGCGGAAGAGTTGCGCCCGTTACGCTTACTGACACCAAAAAGATGCTTGACAGCATCAAGGTTCGCAATGAACAGGCTGTCCTTGATTCTAATGGTAAGCTTGAGATAGAGGTTGGCCCCGTTGGTGTAGAGAATATCCGAATTGCACAAAATCACCAGTTTGGGATTGGTGTGCCAACCCGTCCTTTTATGGGGGTTACGCCAGAGGAGCAGAAAGAACTGCTGCGCGTGTTTGACGACGCTATGTATCGCCCCAACAGCACCAAGGACGAGATTATATACAAACTTTAATGGCCTATCACAGCACACAGGAAGTATTAGATGCCATCCACGGCCAAGTAGAGAAAACACTTGGTGACGCGGTGGACTCTGTTGTGCAGTTTCATGGAACTCTTGACCAGGCCATTGATTCGCACTTCGGCCAAAGTGCTGGCACAGGTGTCCACAGCATTGTGGTAATTAGCCTCTCAGAAGGCACCCCTGGCGTTGTAACAGGCTCTGGCATTCCGCTCTACATGGAAGAGATCGTCAACATCCACGTTGTTTCTCGTGGACGCAGGGGCGACTACAAGGGAATGTCCAGTAGGCTTATTGAGATTGCTGACGCTTTAACGTTTGATCTTTTTGACCAAGCATACAAGCATCAGGATGTGTTGGATCGCGTAGCGGCACACAACTTTGTGTCACGCCGTGCAAGGCCGACCAACGACCCGAATGCTATGGCGTTCTTAGTTACATGGAATATCAAGCCCCGGAGGGCAGACTAATGACCGTAACTACCACAAACTTTATGGTGATTGAGGGGGTGCGTGTGCCGATTGGCAGTACGCTTACCGTGGACAAATCGTACAAGGGTGCGGTTGACATGATCGGCAAGAGGATCAGCAAAGCAACTTACGATAAACACTTCAAGCCGGAGCCAAAACCGAAGGCCAAGGCAGAAACCAAAACCGAACAAGAGGACTAAACTATGGCTTGGTCACCAGGACCCGGTGAACTCACTTCCATTGCCTTCGGCGGAACTACAATTACGTCGGAGTTTCTGGAAGGATACTCGCTCACCACAGAAAAAGACAGCTTTGATGCAGCAGTTGGTCATTCCGTAGATCGCGGATCTATGAGCAAGACCCTATCGGTCAATGCTTTTGACGTATCCGGTATCAATGCGATCCACACATTGATGACTGCCCGCACGGAATCTACCGTCACAGTCACGTATCAGGATGCACAGACTCAGGCACTCAACGAGTGCATCATTCGCGTTACTCCAATCCTAAACAATGTCAGTGACGTTGCAAAGGTGTATCACGACAACCAATCCTCTGGGAACAACAACCTTGCCTCATCTTGGGAAGCATGTGGCGTAACGATTGATGTTCCAACGATGACATTCTCTTTCCCATTTGATGGTACCGACGGCCTTGGTCGCCCTTACTTCTCCTCATGTGCTATTGAGCTGGAGTTTATGCTACCGGACCCCGCAGATGCTGATGTTTATGGCATCTTTGATGACAAGTCTGCCTGCTCTATTGCACTTCAGTTGCCTGATGGCAATTTTCAGGTATTGAAGGGCGGTCGTGTATACAAAAACTATGCAGATGACGATGGTTCTATGCCTCGTGCCGTTCGTGTAGTATACCGCGCAGTCGGCGATTCGTGGGGAGACATCATTGAGTTCACTGATGGTGGAGCAACAGCAACAACGGAAGCCTTTAACGCCTCAAGCCCAACGCTGATGCAGGACTACCTTCATGGCATCCTGATTGAGGCAGTTGGTCGTGGGTATGACGAGGCAGACGTAACCACGTTCTAAACAACTAAAGAGGGATCATGGCTAAGATTGACATCAATACAGTCATTAATGGGGAATACGAAGTAGCAGTGGGGAATGAGTACGAGGTGGCCCCTGGGAAATGGGGCCGCCTCCTCCCCCCTACTACTGAGCTTCAGAATCGGGTGTTCAAGATGGCCGAAGAAGAGGGCATGACCGACCTCAAGGTCTGCCGCGAAGTATTGGCTGGGCTACCCGACTTCTCAGACGACAAGGCAATCACCGGGATGGCGAGTAAGGTGGTGCAGGATTTTTTTACGTTAGTGCTGAAGATCGCAGAGAGGCTGAATCCAGGCTCAGCCTTATCCGAGGATTCAGCGACCCAAAAAGCCGAGTCGTAGAGGCGGGCTGGTCCCGCAAGTTCATGCGCCAGACTGACGCATGGACCATTATATGCCTTGAATTAGCTTCAGATGACCCTGTAAGGTCAAAGGCTATCAAGGAGCATTGCACGTACACGGAAATCGCCGTGGCTTGGCAGAACAATCGCCGCAAGACTGAGGGCGTCGGCTACAAGATCAAGGATAAATAATGGCTGAGCAGAATGTAGTTATTAAGATCCAGGCTGATGTCTCTAAGGCTACGAATGATGTAAAGGCACTCCAGCAGGTCATTGCCAAGCTATCTACCTCTGGAACACAGGCCGCAGCTGGAACTGAGAAGGTAAGCAATGCGGCCAAGAAAACTGCTACTGCCGCTCAGCTTCTTGACAGGGAGATTAAAAGGGTTATTGCAGGAGAGGCCAATCTTGATAAGATTGCAGGACTTGCCACTAATGCCCTTCAGGAGCAAGCACTTGCCTCAGAGCGTCTTGCAGGTGTATCGGCTGCTGTTGAGGATGCAGTTGGAAAGCAGGGTGCAGCAGTTCTTGGTGCAAACAGTCAGATAGGTGGCCTTGCAGATGCTACTGGTGCAGCATCCTTTGCTCTGCTATCGCTTGGCCAAGCATTTCAGGATTCTGCTCAGTTTGGGATGGGTTTTGCACAGGGCTTCCGTGCAATAAACAACAATATCCAGCAGACATTTACTGCTATTGCTCTTGGGAGCGTTCAGGCTGGTGGGTTTAACAACCTAATCAAAGCAATGGGCGGGTCATTGCTTGGTCCGGGTGGATTGATTCTTGGTTTTTCTGCGCTTAGTGCTGCTGTTGAGTTTTTTTCAACTCGCGCTCAAAGAGCTGAGAGCGAGTCAAAGAAGTTACAGGATTCGCTTGATGGCTTATTCACGACAATAAAAGTTGGCTCAACACAAGCCACGACAGAGGGTATAGGGCTTCTCATAAGTATTCTTGAGGAGAGCATAACAACTGGAGATGAGTGGATTCAAAGCCTGAAGGACGCTGGTTCATTTACCGGAGAACTTGCCCGCACCAGTAGAGATACAGGAAAAGCTATTGATGAAGCAAATGCCCCACTCGTTGCATATATAGACAGTTTAAAAGAGAACAATAAACAAGAGATTGAGGCTGCTAAACACCGATCACGGGCTATCCAATCGCTTGGAGTAAATGGTCTTATCAGTGTCTTAAGGGAGGGAAGAGAAGAGATTGATCGTGTTAACGGGATACTTGAGGAGGCTAATATAATATATGAGGCTGGGTTCGCCAGCAGGGAAGAGTTCCAATCAGGGCTTGAAGCAGCTCGCCAGAGAATGGCTGATTTTGGGCTTGAGACTGAATTGACAGCGAAGAAGTTTGCAGAGCTGATTCAGGAGGATGGGCTTGAGGAGTATATACGCGAGTTGAGACTTGATGCCCTTGAGGACAAGATTTCAGATGCCGTAAGGGGCGGGCTAATTAAGGTTGGCCCACTTAATTTCGTTGAGGCCCTTGGGCTGGAGCCTAAAGGGGCAACCGCTACTGCCATAGAGCAACGCATGAAGGAGATAATGGAAAGTAGTACGGTTGTTGGCAGAATGCAGGGCACACAGGGCATTGAGCCAGAAGAACTACGGCAAATATCGCCAGAGGCGCAAGCAGAGATTGATGCCATAGGCCAAGCCATTGATGAGCAAAACAGGCAGGGTACAGACTCATGGGTGACACACTGGTCAAGAAGAACAGAGGCAACCCTCCAGTCTGCCCAAATAATGCAGCAAGCTATTGGCAGCATAGGTAGTACCTTCATGCAACTTGCTCAAACTGGTGACAGGTCAAACAAGCGACTATTTGAGACTGGTAAAAAACTTGCTATTGCACAGGCACTCATAAGTACATACGTGGGATTCACCAAGGCTCTTGAGCAGGGTGGAGTGCTTGGGATTGTTACTGGAGCGTCTGTTTTGGCTGCTGGCATGGCAAAGGTTGCTGCGATCAGGGCCACCAAGATGAGTGGTGGCGGTGGTGGCGGCGGCGCTGGTTCTGCGGCAAGGCCAAACTTTACGATGCCAAACCCGATGACAAGCCCAGCATCATGGAACTCGCAGGGAATGTTCCCTGCAACAAGCAATGCTCCGTCATTCAGCGGCCGATTTGTTGCAAGCGGACGCGATCTCGTTGCCGTCGTAAGTGCGGAGACAGGCGCTCGTCAGGAGCTTGGATTTACTCGTAACCTTGTAATTGAGGGATAGATGGCATTAGTAGCCGTATACAAGAATCCGGGAAACTACTTTGTTTCTGAGGGTGGCAATCGCTACAAGTGGGAAATCCTTGAGGAGGGTGGCACCTTCGCCTCTACGCTTGAGGCAGCTGGGCGCGACTTTATTCAGACATCATGGAGTATGTCTGACAAGGATGAGTACAGCCCATTCCTGATTAGCGAGACAAGCATCTCTGTACACGACAATGCCAGTGGGGAATTGTACAGCGATATGGTGTCGCTGCTATCCTCCAATCAAGAGGACAAGTATATCCTCCGCATTACGCTTGTTCGTGAGAAGGGCGCTGCCAGCGATGTCAATACGGTTAAGTGGATTGGCTACATCAAGCGTGGCCAAGTCAGCAAGGATGAGGATGGGAATGCAGTAATCAAGCTGTCTGCAACGGACGGCATTGATATGCTAAACCGCAAGACCTTCTCTTCTACGGCAACATCTATTCTTGGCGAATACGAGGAGCTTTATACAGGGCGTGTAACATACACCTCTGCAATGGCTACGGCTCTTGACAAGATGGGGCTGGACCTTGACCTATACATTACTTCATCGCACTACCCAAGGGTCAGCGGCACCCAGCTTTCTGCAACTGACAATCCATGGGACAATGTATATGTTGACAGGGAGGGATATAGGCAGCGGGCAAAGAAGGATGGGGAATCTGATCGCCCTATAAAATCCATTGATGTGGTAAGGGACATCCTCATTACATGGGGCTGCATCATGTTCCAGTGGGAAGGGGCATGGCACATCTTGCAGGTGAATAAGCGGGGTGACAATTCTATTCGCAGGTGGCACTACGACTATCAAGGATCGGCGCAGTCACCAGCATATGAGGATGTTACTTCTCATGTTGTCACGCCGGGAACAGAGTCAGTAGAGCGTACTCGCGGCACCCTGTCTCAGCTACCGCAGTATGATGCCGTTCGGGTAAACTTTAAGCATGGCGAATACAAGTTCATGCCGAACCCCGGCTTTGACATAAACGGAAACCTGTTTTTTGACTATGACCCTGCCGACTGGACTATTGTTGGTCCTGCTGGTGGTCGCTATGAAAATAATGGCAATGGGGACGGTCAGTTTATATCAACCGTTGTGCGGGCGCTGTCTACTTTGTATGATTCCGGTATAATGCCGACAGTATCCTCTGGGAGCGGCACGGGGTCTATTCAAGAGTTTGTACAGAACTACTGTAATCCCTCAACGGGTTCAACAGATGCCGATACTCTTAAGATTATTGCTACCCCATCTGGAAGTCCAAGTGGCACTATCTTCTTTGCTAACATTGATGCGTATGATGGCAACTTTCTTTCAGCTGGTACCACGATATTTTTACAAGATACATCTGGTGCCTATCATACGACTACGCTTACAAGCCGTCTGAAGCCGGGTGACGAAAAAATATACTTCGTAAGCACAGCGCTAGGCGTAAACAGCTTAGACTCAATAAAAGCTAAGAAGGGCGGGTACGCCTATTCCGTGTCCAGCGTAGAGGTGGCAGAGGATCAGCGCATCTCATTCTCCATGTCATTCCTCCCAACCGCCAACAGTGACAGTGCCTCCGGGCGCTGGTTCAGTATCGGAGGTGGTGGCGGAACAGTATATGCCCAGATCAAACTTACTGGGTCATCAACCTATTATCTAAAGAAGTCATCGCTTGGAACATATCAGTGGTCAACGTCTGTTGAGTGGATTCCATTCAGGATAACAGATGGCGACACACACAGCATATCTGGGTTTGTATTTGAAAAGACACCCATAGGTGGCACAATAACGACCACCGTTGGTCCGGCGATATGGAATTTCGTTAGGATAAGTCCATCGCAAGAGGTTAAGTATCCAGTAGATGAGGTTCGCTGGGATAATGTTGATGTCAAGCCAATTCTTGCTGGCAATAATCCAAACACAGATTCTACCAGCACAGTTACATACGACTCTACGCAGACCACAGAGGCGGCGAGGATTCGTGACCAAGGAGTATTGGTAGGGGACTCTCCGTATAACCCATCTCAGTTCGGTATGTCGCTGGACTCAGACGGCCTTCAGGGTACTTCTGATTGGGAGGAAGCACCAATTACTGGTGCAGAAAGCAATGTGTCGCATGAGTCTCTTCTTGGCAAAGTGATGCTTCGCTCTATGCGCTCGCCAAGGGAGACTCACGCCGCGACATACTTTGGCCTTGAGTCAAGTGGTGTACCCATTCTTGCAAGCCCTTGGCACGTTCTTTCTCGCTCTGGAAGCGAATATGCACCAATCAACGTTTCTCTGTCGTGGAACAGGGATACCAGTGATGGCACATGGTACAAGGTAACTGAATCGGGCTACTTTGACACCAGCAATATCATCAAGAATAGCGCTGGCTTTGTAGGCTCACGCGGCGGCGTTGGCGAGTCAACCGCATCATTTTTCAACAATATTGGCAACTCACTATTTGCCGATGGCTCAACAGCAATTACAAGGACAACGGCAACCATTAGTGCTGGCACCGTAACGTCCATATCTGTTGAGTCTATTACGGAGCCGATACTTAAGGATGGTGATCTAATCTCAATTATGGGGCCAGACCTTTCGTTTGTTCAGGCCCGGATCTCTGCTGACCAAGATGCCCTTGCCACAACGCTGTCCATTGAGGACATTGACAGCCCCGGCACTGGTGTTTCATTTGCCGAAGATATGCCAGCTGCAGCGGGCATTTACTTCCTTGAGCAGGAGCTGCTAACGCTTGCCCGCCTTGGCGAGCAGGGCTTTGCTGTAACGGTACTTGGCGAGAACCTTGGCACGATCAACGAAACCAAGTCCGGCTCATACACCACGCTGACTGTTAGCAACTGGGGCATCAGCGTTGCCGCAGACACCGATGTATATATAACGCAAAGCGATGGAACGCTTCAGGTTGTTACACTTGCATCTGCCGCACCCAAAGGCTCAACAAGCATTTCATTCTATGAGAAGGGCGGAGAGATAAATGATGCCGTTACGATTGATGTAACAACTGGTGATCCAGTAAAGCCAACGGGTGCCGTAAACCGCGCAGACTTTCAGGTAACGGCAGACGCGATCACATCCTATCTTGGCAACCCGGGCGATGTCATTGCTACGCTTTCTGCCGACTCTACGTGGGACGGCACGAGGACAACATTGCCATGCTCTGGCGGCACCTCAGAGGATCTTAAGGCCAAAGATCCTATCCTGATCTATACGCAGCTTGGTAGCGTTGTCAAGGGGATTGTAAATGTAGATACTGCATCTGGTGCGACATCCATTGTTCTTAGCTCTACCAGCGGCAACCTTACTGCATCAGCAAAGAGTGGCGACAAGGTTGTAGCGGGCAGCGTTACAGGCCTCCGCATTGACATGGATGGGATTGAGGTGCGGGCAGATGAGCTGCGCTCCAGTAATTACTCTACCGGGAGCAATGGCTGGCTTATTGAGGGCAACGGAGATGCAGAGTTTAACAGCCTTACTGTTCGTGGCAGTGGCCTAACAAATACTGGCGATGTACAGCGGGCTGCATCTGCTCCTAACTTGCGGTCTGACAATAGCACACTTGTAACTGGCGACGTATGGATTGACACAAGTGATGGGGATAGGCCATACGTTTGGGATGGCAACTCTTGGGAGAGAACTACTACTACGATTGATGGTGCAGAGATTACGACTGGCACTATCAATGCAAGCCGCATCAGCATTGGGTCTGGGACCACATATGCCGAAGGTTATGATATAGTCAATAAGAGTTCGGTTATTCGCGGTGCTACTGCCCCGACGACAAGGCCGCCAGAGGGAACCGGGGAGACATTGCAGGCTGGTGATGTATGGATTGATAGTGATGATGGAAGTCGGCCATACACATGGACCGGATCGTCATGGCTCAAGGCTTATACAGAGATCACAGGCGGCGATATAACGACCGGAACGATTACTGCCGATAACATTGCGGCAAGTACCATAACTGCTGCTAAAATTGCTGCGGGCACCATTACTGGCAATGAAATTAGCTCTGCGACAACCATAACCGCTGGCACGGGAAACAACGTTGGTGTCCTTGACGGCGCTGATGCAACGTACAGGATCTACGCTGGCAATGCTACGGCAGCAAGCGCTCCATTCCGCGTAACGCAAGCAGGTGCATTGACGGCTACCAGTGCAACCATTACCGGATCAATTACTGCTGAGTCTGGATATATTGGCACATCTGCATCTGGTTTTGATATTAATAGCGATTACTTTGCCAACGGAAAAACGTCGCTGACCGATGCAAATGCTGGCGTATATGTTGGCACCGATGGTATTGCACTTGGTGCAAGCTCTGTATTTAAGGTAACAAGTGCTGGGGCATTAACAGCGACCAGCGCAACCATTACTGGGGCGATTACCGCTACATCTGGAAGCTTAGGCGACCTTAACATTTCTGGGACTCTTACACTTGACGATGGGGCAGGAATTGAAACTGCTGAGACTTTTGGTGTCAGGATAGACAGAGAAGAAATGTCTGTCAATGCTCTGTCCTCAACAGCTTCGCTGACGGAAGGCACCTTTGTTGTTTCTGGCGGTGGTCACAGCCTAAAAGTATTTAACAACGAGATCCGTAAGTACAACGGCACAGACCTCCTGATCTCTACAACGGTTGCATCCTCAGATATAACGCTTACCGCAACTGGAGACGTAGTTCTGAATCCAACTGGCTCTGCAAAAGTGGGTTCAAACACAATTATATCAACATCATCCAGTACTTCGGGGACAAGCATTTCGGGGGACACGCTCATAACCATAGACGTAGACGGAAGCACGTACATCATACTGGCTGAGGCTACTCCCTAAACTAAATTTTCACATTTTATTGCGCCGTGTTTAGTCGGTGCAGTACCTTAAAAGATCATGGCACAGAAGCGAGTAACAGTTATCGGCCCCCTTGTTCAGCGTACCAATCAAGGTATTACGCTGACGAAGAATGATGCCTACACACAGGCATCCACGGATGGCAATACCATCACGGCTTACCTCTATGATGAGGACTCGTTTGAGACCATGACAGACGGTGTGAATGTGACCGTAGGATCGCCTACTGGTGCAGCGGCTGACACCGACATTTCTTTTGAGATTGACACGGCGACAGGGATTACGCTTAGTAAGCGAACAGAGCGATGGGCATTGCACGTAGTGGATAGTGACGGCAATCAGCTTGTGCCAAATAAGGCAACTGGTGATGCTGTATTTCTGCTACTGCAAAAAGCACCAGCCTAATGGCTTACAGTCAGGAGACATATGCTGCTGATGTGCTGTTAACACAGTACGCCAGTGACGTAGACGCAGGTCAGTACGCTGCCGATCTGGGCATCTCCGAGTATGCAGTGAACATTTCCCTGACTCAGTATGCGGCCAACGTGGACATCACCATGTACGCCGCTGACATTAAGATCCTAAGTGCTGAGTCGCTGTACTGGATGCTATTTGAGGACGGCGAGACGATGCTGTACGAGGATGGCGAAATCATGAAATTTGAGGTCAACTAATGGCTCGTAAGTGGACAGATGCGGCTGTTGCAACAGGAACGTCAGTAGCGGCTGGCGATCTCATCCTGACTGTATCTGATCCTACTGGTACGCCCGTATCTAAGAAGATCACGGTGCAGAACCTCATGGACTCTGATTCTGTCCGTGAGGCCATCAGAGATCACTTAGGAGACGTTGTAATTCAGGGCGGTGCTAACGTCACAGTCACGCACGACGACCCGTCAGACACCATTACAGTGGCTGTCACGAGCCTTGATGGTGCAGTCATTGGATCTGCCACTGCGGCTGCGGCAACCTTTACGGATCTGACATTTACCGGAACCCTTACGGGCGATGTCGCTGCATCCAACATCACGAGCGGCACCCTTGCCGATGCACGGATTGCCGAAAGCAACGTGACTCAGCACCAAGGTGCTTTGTCTATTACGGAGAGCCAGATCAGTGACCTTGGCTCCTATGCCACAACGGCTGCTCTTTCTTCGCATACTGGAGACACAAGCAATCCGCACAGTGTAACCGCTGCACAGCTTTCTGATTTTTCTGAGGCGGTAGACGATAGGGTTGCCACCCTTGTTCAGGATGGAACTGGAATTACATGGACGTATGTTGACGCTTCTAACACTCTTACTGGCAATGTTAGCCTTGCATCATTTACCACGAGCGACTTAGGCGAGGGAACTAATCTTTATTACACTGATGCTCGTGCCCGTTCAGCCATTAGCGCAAGCGGAGATTTGTCGTACAATAGCGGCACGGGGGTAATTTCCTTTAGCGAAACGTATGGCACTGCCAGCGAGCTTCTAACGGCAATTCTTACGGTAGATGGGACAGGCTCTAATCTGGATGCAGACCTTCTTGACGGGCAAGAGGGAACATACTATCTCGCATGGGCAAACCTAACTGGCGTACCGTCAACATTTACCCCATCTTCGCACACCCACGACGCCTCTGATATTGTTAGTGGCACTTTGGCTGATGCACGGATAGCACAGTCCAATGTTACTCAGCATCAGGCTGCACTTAGCATTACAGAAAGCCAGATTAGTGATTTTGGAACGTATCAGCCTCTTGATAGCGGCCTGACCTCTATTGCTGGTTTGACCACCATTGCAGACAAGATTCTGTACACCACAGCATCTGATACGTATGCAACGACTACCCTGACCTCCTTTGCCCGGTCCATCCTTGATGATGCAGATGCGGCCACTGTCAGGACTACGATTGGCGTAGATGCCGCTGGCACCGACAACAGCACCGACGTTACTCTTGCTGGCTCATACGACTATCTGACATTATCGGGTCAGCAGATTACGCTTGGGCAGATTGACCTCAGCACGGATGTAACTGGTACACTTGGCGACGGAAATGTTGCTGAGTCCAATGTTACACAGCACGAGGCTGCCCTGACTATTACAGAGAGCCAAATCTCTGACCTCGCACACTATGCGGACTCTGATGCAAGGACGGCTATTAGCCTGACAAGCACCAATACATCAGAACTTTCCTATGACAGCAGCACTGGTGTTTTTTCGTATGTGTCACCAAGCACGGTCGCAGATGCAAACTCTGTTACGCTTGAGGTACGAAATACAACAGGCTCTACCATTGCTAAGGGTGCCGCTGTTTATATAAGCGGTCACAATGGGAACAAGATTCTGATTGATCTTGCTGATGCTGATGCAAGCGGTAAGTATCCTGCCATTGGCCTTGCGGCTGGTGCAATCAACCACAATAGCGATGGTGAGGTAACAGTTTATGGAGAGCTTGCTGGCGTAGATACCAGCTCTTACAGCGTTGGTGACGTTCTATATCTTTCGTCAACCGCTGGTGCGCTTACAAACACGCGCCCAACGTCAAATGCTGACGCGGTACAGAACATTGGTAAGGTTGCCCGCTCTGACAGCAATGGCATTATCATTGTATCTGGCTCTGGTCGCGCCAATGACATTCCTAATCTTACAGATACGCACGTATTCATAGGTGGCTCGTCTGGCAATGAGGAACGAGCATTAGCTACGGGTGACATTCTTAGCGGCACGTTCGCAGATGCTCGTATCTCTGAGTCAAGCGTCACACAGCATCAAGCCGCCCTCTCTATCACCGAATCCCAGATAAGCGACCTTGGCACGTACCAGACGCAGGATGCGGGTCTTACGTCTATCGCTGGCCTCACGACGGCGGCAGATAAGATGCTGTACACAACCGCATCAGACACCTATGCAGTCACAGACCTGACTTCTTTTGCCCGTAGCATCCTTGACGATGCTGACGCCGCTACTGTTCGCACGACGATTGGCGTGGATGCAGCTGGTACAGATAATAGCACCGATGTCACCTTGGCGGGTGCTTATGACTACTTAACACTTAGTGGTCAGCAGATTACGCTGGGGCAAGTAGACCTTACTACTGATGTTACCGGGACACTGCCTATTGCCAATGGCGGTACTGGTGCCACGACTGCCGCTGCCGCACGGACTGCCTTAGATGTGGATCAGGCAGGAACAGACAATAGTACTGACGTTACGCTTGCTACCGTAGCAGGGAACTACCTGACCATTACGGGTCAAGAAATTACTGCTGGCACGGTGCCCGTCTCTCTTGGTGGTACGGGTGCCACCACAGCGGCTGGCGCAAGGACTGCACTTGACGTTGATCAGGCAGGGACTGACAACTCCACTGATGTAACTATTGCTGCGGGACTTGACTACATCACAATTAGCGGCCAGCAGCTTACCCTTGGGTCTGTTGATCTTACCACAGATGTAACGGGCGCACTGCCTGTTTCTAATGGCGGTACCGGGTCTACCACGGCCTCTGGCGCACGTACTGCTCTGGGTGTTGATCCTGCTGGTACCGACAACAGTACGGATGTCACACTCGCCACGGTAAGCAGCAACTACTTGACCATTACAGGGCAGGAGATCACGGCTGGAACGGTGCCTGTGTCCCTTGGCGGTACAGGTGCTACCACGGCATCCGCCGCAAGAACTGCTCTTGACGTTGACCAAGCAGGTACGGATAACAGTACCGATGTTACTCTTGCAACGGTAACTGGCAACTACCTCAGCATCACAGGGCAGGAGATTACTGCTGGCACGGTGCCTATTTCGTTAGGTGGTACAGGGGCAACCACTGCCTCCGCTGCTCGTACTGCCTTGGGCGTAGATGCCGCAGGAACCGATAACTCTACCGACGTAACACTGGCGGGAACGTATGACTACCTGACCCTGAGCGGTCAGCAAATTACGTTAGGCCAGATTGATTTAACTACAGATGTTACTGGTGCATTGCCAGTAGCCAACGGCGGGACAGGGTCCACAACGGCGGCTGATGCCCGCACTGCCCTTGGAGTAGATGCAGCAGGTACCGACAACTCAACGGATGTTACGCTGGCGGGTAGCTATGACTACCTCACCCTCAGTGGTCAGCAGATCACCCTTGGTCAAATTGATTTGACAACTGACGTTACGGGCAATCTGCCGTATGCTAACGCCGCCTTTGCAGACCAAGACCTTTTGACAACCTCAAGCCCAACGTTTGTTGCGGTTAATGCAACCATTGACGGTGGAAGTTACTAATGGCAAGTACGATTAAAGTTAAGCGTAGTAGCACCGCGAGTGCAGTACCAAGTTCCCTTGCAGGAGGAGAGCTGGCTGCTAATACTGCTGACGGCAAACTCTTTCTTGGGAAGAATGACAGCAGCGTAGTAGAGATTGGTGCTGGCGGTGGATCTAACTTTCAGTCTCATAAATTTACCACGGCCGAAACATGGGCCGCCTTGGATGGGCTTGCATCGGAAACAATTACACAGGTCATTATTGATGCTTCTGGTGTAACTGAAGGTTCCATAGCAATAGATGTGGATGGGTCAGAGCAAGAATCCTTTCCGGGGGGGCATGCTCTTGTCACACGGATATTCGCGCCCTCCTCTGATCTTGACATAAGATCAGTAGCCAGCAGTCCAACGCTTATCTCGTCTGATGCTGACTCTGATAAGATATACTTACACAGTGGGATTACCTCTACTATAAGCAGCAGCTTTGCTTCACCGTATATAAATCCGTCTGGCTTGGCGTTAGACAGTAGCGGAAACCTTATCTCAACTGACTATTCAGGCGATAAAATATATAAGCATAGTGGCATTACCTCTACAATAAGCACCAGTTTTTCTTCACCGGGTGCGTCTCCGCAAGGATTGACAGTAGACGGTAGTAACAACCTTATCTCGTCTGACGTATCGGCCGATAAGATATATAAACATAGCGGAATTACCGCTTCTATAACCACCAGTTTTGCTTCACCGTCTGGCATACCGAGAGGTTTGGCGGTAGACAGTAGCGGAAACCTTATCCACGTAGATGCATCAAGCGATAAGATATATAAGCACAGCGGTATTACTTCTACTATAACCACCAGTTTTTCTGCGCCGTATATTAGTCCTACTGGCTTGGCGATAGACAATAATGACAACCTTGTATCAGCTGATAGTTCAGCCGATAAAATATATGTGCATAGTGGGATCACCTCTACTATAAGCAGCAGTTTTGCTTCACCCGGTGCCAGTCCATCTGGCGTGGCATTAAAAATACCAGCATCTGGAGGAGCATTTTCAGGAACTGCCTACGCAGTAATCAACAACGCATAAAAAATGAAATACTGTCAAGTTAAAATCAATAAAAATCGCTCTAATTTGGGTACAAGTTATATATACCCAGAGGGCTATGACCCATATCTGCATCAAGTCATTTACTATGAAAACAAGGGCCAAGAGATAGAGCATTGCGTAAGCATGGTTCCTAATGATTTTGATTTTTCCCAAACGGGATATGCCGAGCTAACAGAAGAAGAGGCGGGTATTGAGATAGATGATTATGTTGATAATGACAAAGACTTGATTTTACGCGAAGAAAGCGAACACGCCACACTTGATGACCTAAAAAATGCGATTAAGATTAAGTGCAAGAATCTGGCAGCAGACTTAGCAAAAAAAGCCCAGTAAAGAAAGGCGGGCAAAAATAAACCAAACCTCAATACCAAGTGAATGTCCTTGCCACAGTTGTAACACCGGGGTTCGTCGGAAACCCCCTTGTTGAGTGGTTGGTCAATCAGGATAACCTTTATTTTTCTTTGATTGAGGCTAAGCCTCGTGAGCGATCTAAAATGGAGTCACTACGTACGTTTCTTAGTTCTGATGCCGAGTGGTGGCTGATGCTGAATCACTATGCTTTACCACAGTTTGAAATGGCTCATGTTCCCTTTGACCGTTCCGTGTTTTCAGCATCCATGATGCGACCAATGGGCATGAAAATAGAGGAAATTTGTGGCAAGGAAATTCGGCGAGATGGACAATTTATGCAGACTGATTTCATAGGGACCGGGTGTCTTTTCATGAGGCGGGACGTTGCTGAAGCGATTGCCGACACGCGACCGTTTGAATACCAGCACGACACACTTGGAAATTGCACGAAGTCTGCCGATGCAACAATGAGTGATCGCATCATGCAAGCAGGGCATGATTTGTGGGTTTGGGACAAGCGATGTCTTAATCGCCAAGAGA
>Ga0222715_10002189_pt1 | contig 18094 bp, 15 predicted proteins | sample C33_9DmetaG_FD_165056 | JGI IMG/M metagenome (GOLD analysis project Ga0222715, IMG submission 165056) | Estuarine water microbial communities from San Francisco Bay, California, United States - C33_9D | ecosystem: Environmental > Aquatic > Marine > Unclassified | place: USA: California... | reverse complement strand
GGAAACCGATCCAAATGCGACGGATACGCTCGGGCGTCGGCTCGCCCAGCGCGGCGCCGAACGCGACGTCGATGACGGTAGAGAATACGAATACGCGAGATGTTGGGATGAGAGTGCGACGATAAAAGTACGGATCATCGATACGTGTCCGTGTAATTACATCACTGGCACGCAAGAAATATGCTGCGGTCCGGTGCCGCATTTCGATTTATCGTACTGGGCGTACGAAAGAATCGCGCATCCGTTGCAAGGAAAGATTAACATTTTGTTTCGACCAATTCAATGCGAAGAAGACGGCGTAGTGCTGGATTACGAGCTCGGCGCCAAGGCTCGCATAAGTCGGACGATTTTCAGCGATGGTGTGGGCGCTGGCTGGGCATGGCTTCCATATAAGGACAAGTGGCTCGTCATCGAACGCCCTGGGTATGGACGAAACGGACACGCAGCGAATTGCTTACAAGTCGATCCTGGGGGACGGATTGCATTCACCTGCTGGTCGTGCGAGCGTCAAGCCAAGCCGTTTGATGCGACCTACATTTCTTTCTGGCTGCGCACGACGTGCACATCAAATTTCGACGCTCCAATGTACCTCGGTATCTCCACTCGAACGCGCAAGGAATTTCTCAACGGCACCATCGTCGCGGAAGAGAGTGAGTCACAAGTGGGCACGAAACGCCTCCTCGAATCCACATTTTTCGATTCACCCACCATCGATGACAACTGCGGTAGACGCGTCGTCGTCCCGCTCGCCGAATTCGCGTCGACGCCCGCGCGCGCCAACACATTCGCCATCGAGCTCGCCGCCCCCGCCGACCCCACATGGGCGCGCACCGTAGAAAAACAACCTCATTCGGTGACATTCTGTGTCGATGACGTCGTCATCATCCCATGAAAACACATGTCAATGTCCTCCCGCGCGCGCGCGAGCCCAACCGACCGACGGGCGTACAAGATCGCACAATGTTTACATTTTGTCATGCCACGCCATTGACCAATCACGACCAGAAACGTAGGACTCGATTTCTGGTGGCGTCAAGCAATCCAACGCTATCCACACGCCGCGCCGCGACCGCATTCGCGGACGACGTTCGCGCGCGCGAGTGGCGGTGTCGATCGGTGTCGTCGCTTCCAGACGAACGTACGCGTTTCGTGCGACGCCTGCGACGCGCGACGCGCGACGTGCGACGACCGCGCGGACGCACGCGGCGCGCGCATTCGTTCGCGCGATAGGCTCGGGACGCGACGCGCGGTGCGCCGGCGATGCGGACGATGTCGACGACGACGAGCGCGCGATTGGGCGCGACGCGCGGTGTTCGGACGCAGCGATGGGTGCGAGAGGTGTGTGCGGGGCGCTCGGGGGCGTGCGCGCGCGGTGTGCGCGTAGGAAGGCGTGAGCGATCGATCGGGCTACGCGTGGAGGCGAGCGGCGCGGAGACAGAGGCGACGATTGAGAAGGAAATAGCGTCGAGAACGGCGGTGATGGATGCGTCACCGTCATCGAGTGATGGTGATGTTGAGGAGGGTGTGACACAGGATGCGGAAGGGACGGCGTGTCCGTATACGGCGACGAAGCAAGCGCTCGGGTTGGCGGGACCGCCGCCGACGCGTCCAGACGCCGACGGGAACCCGGCTATGATTGACAGCAAATCATTCTTAAAGTCATTGCTGAAGGCGGCTCAGCATCCAGTGGGGATGCCGATCGCCATGCTTGATTGGGCCGCGGAGAAAGGCGAGTGTGTTGGGATCAAGAATGCTATTGGACCGTTTTGCGTGTCGATTCTCGATCCGGAAATCGTAGAGTACGTATGCTTTACGAATGCAAAAAACTACCGATTGCGCATGCTTCCTGATGCGTTCAGATACGTAATTCAAAACAAAGGTATTACGGGAAGCGATGGTCAGTACAATCGCGAGCATCGTATGATGTGCCAAAAGCCATTCATCAACTCGTTTTCGTTGACGCAGTTTTCGTCTACAGTTGAGGAACGCATTGCGTACATGTGCAACACGTGGAAACAGGCGGCGAAGATGGACCCCACGGGCAAGCCGATGGAGATTAATATCGATAATGACTCGCAGCAAGTAACACTGGACATTATTGGCAAAGTTGCTTTCGCGTTTGACTTTGAGCGATGCGAAGCGCACGAGGCGTTGACGCTGCGAGGCGACGAAGGGAAAAAGGACAACATCTCTAAGCTTTTGGCGGCGTACAATGGAAGCAGTGAGATCATGGGTGAGTTGTTCATCACCCCGGGGCCAATTTTAAAGCTTCAAAACTTCTTGGGTCTCGGTCGTGTGCGTGAACTTCGGGAGCAGTATGATATTCTTGAATCCGTCGGCTCTAAATTGATGGGTGAGCGACGCGTGGTGGTTGAGGAGCGGATGAAGAATGGCGACAATGAAGATTATTGTTTGCTCGATGTGTTGGTGAAGGCGAAAGATGCAGACGGTAATCCGCTTCCGGATGCTGATTTGTGGGGTGACATTAATGACGTCATGGCTGCGGGTCACAGAACGACAGCGTCCAACTTCACCGTCAACCTTTGGCACGCGGCGCGCCACGAGCACATTCAGCGAAAGATTGAGGAAGAAGTCGCCGCTCTTGGTGGACGTGCGCCGACTTTTAAGGATGTCCAAGAGGGTAGGTTGCGCTATACCGAGCGCGTGGTGAAAGAGTCGTTGCGTAAGTATGCGCCAATCAACTTGTTCCCGCGTCTCGCCGAAGGTCCTGACACGTTGCCGAGCGGCCACCAAGTCAAGGAGGGTGATTTCATCTTGCTCTCCACCTACGCCATGGGTCGCAACCCTCGCGTATGGGAAGACCCGTTGAAATTCGACCCCGATCGTTTCACCGATGAAAACTTGTACGCTCAGGCTGAGAAGCAAGCCAACGCCGTGGCGCGCAACGACCCAGCCAAGTTGGAAATCGCCCGCGAGCGCATGCGCCGACGCATGGCTGCCGGTCGCGATTTCACCTACACTCCATTCGGTGCCGGCCCGCGTTCGTGCATTGGAGGTGTGTTCGCCTTACTTAGCGCCACAACCATGCTCGCTACTACTGTACAGAACTTCAAACTCTCCCCAGCGGGTGACAAGCGCGACAAATTGGGCGACGAGTTGAACATCATGTACGACACCACGATTTGCTTCCCCGAAGGCGTGTGGATCAACCTCGAACCGCGCGACGCCCCCTTGGGTGCGGCGTGAGGCACCAACTCAAGCGCTTTTACCTAGTTTATTTCCTCTCATCGATCGCATTCGCGCGCGGTCGTGTAATCAATCTAGACTCATCGTAATCGCTCCTCCTCGCCTCGCCTTTGTCGTTCGCCTTCGCTCAAGTACCCTAGTCCACGAATGCCTCATCATCCTCGCCACACTCGCGCGCGTGAGTTTCACCACGCCCCTCGCACACGCCGAGAACGCAACCTAGGACGACGACGCGACGACCACGACGCGCGCGCGCGACTTTCATCACCCCGTCCGTCGCAGTAGGTCGTCATGGATGCGGCGTTGTATGATGAATTTGGCAATTACATCGGTCCCGAGCTCGACGCGAGCGATTCAGACGGCGATCGGGAGTCCGATGGCGAGGTACGTCAGCGCGCGTGTGTGTGCGAGTGCGCGAGCGCGCGCGACTGGGCGTGTGGTTTGGATTGCGTGAGCTGACGTGACGTGTTTTGTGTCGTCGTAGGATTGGGACGCCGATCGCGCCGAGGCGGCGGCTGACGCGCGTTTAGGCGCCACGTCGCGAGGAGATTCGGACGATGATCACGATCAGGATGATGATGATATGGATGTGAATGAGGAGAGGGGAGTCGTGCTCGGTGAGGATAAAAAGTATTATCCGACCGCGGAAGAGGTGTACGGCGCGGATACTGAGACGCTCGTGGAGAATGAAGACGCGCAACCGTTGGAGCAGCCAATCATCGCGCCAATCAAGGTGAAGAACATCGAGGCGAGCGGGCAACGATTGACGGGTGGTTCAGTTGGCGCACAAGTCAGCGCGCAAGACGCGGAGGTTTCGATGAAGGTGAGCGAGGAGTTTTTGCTCGGTTTGGCGCGAGAAACGCGTAGAATGGGACGCAACGTGTGCGTCGCTGGTCAATTACATCACGGTAAAACGACGTTGTTTGACATGTTGCTCGAGCAATCGCATGACGTCAAGTACGAGTGGTTGCTGAACGACAAGCAGTTGAGGTACACGGACACCAGAATGGATGAACAAGCGCGAGGAATTTCATTGAAGTCGACGCCGATGTCGTTACCATTGCAAACGAGCCGTGGCAAGACGCTATTGTTCAATATGATGGACACGCCAGGCCATGTGAACTTTAGCGATGAAATCACGGCATCATTTAGACTCGCGGATGGGGTTCTACTCGTCGTCGATGCGTGCGAAGGAGTGATGAGCTCGACGCAGCGGCAAATCAGGCACGCGGCGCGCGACGGCTTGCCAATTTGCGTCTTCATTTCCAAACTCGATCGGTTGATTGTTGAGCTCAAGCTTCCACCAGCTGATGCATATCACAAGCTTCGACACACGATCGAAGAGATCAACGCATGCATTGAGTCGGCGTACGAACCTGATGCTGACGGATTGTTCCCGACAGTGAGCCCAGAGAATGGCAAGGTGTGCTTTGGGAGCGCGTTGTATGGATTTAGTTTCACCTTGAACTCGTTTGCAAAGTTGTACACCGATGTCAACGGGGTTTTGGTGGATCACAAAGAATTTGCCAAGCGCATGTGGGGTGATGTTTACTACCACGGCGACACGCGTACGTTCAAGAAGAAGTCACCGCCTGGGGGTGGCGAGCGCACCTTTGTGCAGTTCATTCTCGAGCCCTTGTACAAAATTTTCAGCCAAGTTGTCGGGGAAACCACAGAAAGCTTACTGGATGCACTCAAGGAGTTTGGCATCAAGTTCAAGCCGAAAGAAACAAAAATGAACACGAAACCATTGCTCAAGGTGACGTGCCAGAAGATTTTTGGCGACGTATCTGGTTTAGCGGACATGCTGGCGGAGCACATTCCAACGGCGGAAGAAGGTAACGCCATCAAGGTTGATCGCGCATACAGTGGACCCATACATGCCGGAAATAAGCTTGTTGACGCCATGAAGGCGTGTGATGTTGATGCGCCTCCAGTAGTGATTATTTCCAAGCTTATTCCGAAGAGTGACTGCTCGTCGTTTGACGCTCTTGGACGCGTCATGTGCGGGACACTCAAAGTGAACGATCGCGTGCGTGTATTGGGAGAGAACTTCTCCCCAGATGACGAAGAAGACTGCGTAGTGAAGACCGTGTCGAACATGTGGATATATGAAGCACGTTACCGTATTCCAGTGAAAGAGGCGAGAGCAGGCGCTTGGGTGCTCATCGAAGGCGTCGATCAAAGCATCACAACCACCGCCACGCTCGTCCCGGAAAATCTTCCCAAGGCGTACGGTGATGAGTTGTATGTGTTTAGGCCGCTAGAATTCGACAACAAATCAGTGATGAAGATTGCCACTGAACCGTTGAACCCGAGTGATTTGCCAAAAATGGTTGACGGCTTGCGTAAGATTACCAAATCATACCCAGCGTGCGTGACTAAGGTTGAAGAAAGCGGCGAACACACAATCATGGGTACCGGGGAGATGTATTTAGATAGTATCATGAAGGATCTTCGTGAGATGTATAGCGAGATTGAAGTGAAGGTGAGTGACCCTGTGGTTTGCTTTACCGAAACGGTGGTCGAGACGAGCTCTCTGAAGTGCTATGCAGAGACACCGAACAAAAAGAATAAGCTCACGATGATTGCCGAGCCGCTCGATAAAGGCTTGGCGGCAGATATCGAGAGTGGAGCGATCAGACTTGATGCTCCGAAGAAAACAGTGAGTGATTTCTTCAAGTCAAATTATGACTGGGACGCGCTCGCGGCGAAGAGCGTCTGGGCGTTTGGTCCAGACGTTAAGGGCCCAAACACGTTGTTGGATGATACGCTTCCGTCTGAAGTCGACAAGGATTTGCTTTCGGCTATTCGCGATTCTGTCGTGCAAGGTTTCCAATGGGGTACGCGCGAAGGTCCGTTGTGCGACGAGCCCATTCGTGAGGTCAAGTTTAAGATTTTAGACGCCGTCGTTGCCGACACGCCGCTTCAGCGTGGAGGTGGACAAATCATTCCGACTGCGCGTCGCTGCGCATACAGCGCCTTCTTGATGGCTACCCCGCGGTTGATGGAGCCAATTTACGAAGTTGAGATTCAATCGCCTGCGGATTGCATGAGCGCCATCTACACCGTGTTGAGTAAACGCCGCGGTCACGTCGTGAGCGACGCGCCGAAACCAGGCACGCCTGTGTACACCGTCAAAGCTTTGATTCCCGCGATTGAAACCTTTGGTTTCGAAACCGATTTGCGCTATCATACGCAAGGTCAAGCTTTCGGTCAGTCGTACTTCGATCACTGGGCGGTCGTCCCTGGTGATCCTTTGGACAAGACCATCGTCTTGCGTCCGCTCGAACCAGCGCCGGTGCCGCATCTCGCACGCGAATTCATGGTCAAGACCCGTCGTCGTAAGGGCATGTCCGAAGACGTCACCGTCAGTAAGTTCTTTGACGATGACTTACTCATTGAACTCGCATCGCAGGACGCAGAGCTCGCGGGTATGTTTTAGCCTACCATTGTTTGTTTTTTATACCATCACACACAAAACTCAACAACCACAGTCGTCGCGCTCCACTACGCGGCGTGCGTGTCCGAAACGTCACCTCGGATGCCCCCTAAACCTCCAACGACGACCGTTCTGAGGCAAATCTTGCTACTCCAACGCGACGTACCGCGCGCGGCGGCGTTCTACGAGCACGCTATCGGCTTGTCCGTGCGCGCGTGCACCGACGCCTACGCCGAGCTCGGCGTGAGCTCCACCGACGATAGCTCCTCCGTCACGCTCGCTTTGCAGCGCACCGAGACCGAAGCGTCGCTCAGTGTTGGATACTCGCCAATCATACAGTTTCAAGTGTCAGACATCAACGCCAGGGTGAACGCCGCGCTCAAACTCGGGGCGACGCTGGACGGGGGGATTCAATACGAGCCGCACGGCGCGGTGGCGGCGTTACGCGCGCCTGACGGTATCATGCTCGGTTTATACGAACCGAACAACTAACACTATTGGTTATCATCGCTTGCGTCGAAATGGTGCGCACGAGGTCATCTCAAGACGCGCCAGCGCGTGGGGACGCAGCCGCCGCCGACGACGAAGCGTTTGGAGGCGAACGACCGAGAGCTACAAAGCGGCAGCGATGCATCATTCACGTTGACGTCGATGCATTCTTCGTGCAGTGTGAGCAGAATAAAGATAATACGTTGCGCGACGTGCCGGTCGCGATACGTCAACACGGGGATGTGATATGTGTGTGTCATCGCGCGCGAGCGCTCGGGGCGAAGAAATTTGGCGACGTCCGTGAAACGCGCGCGCTCGTCGAGAAACATGGCGGGCGCATGGTGCATGTTCCGACGACAGACGACCAACGCGTGTCGTATGCGACATATACTAGCGCATCATATGCGTTACATGCGAAAATGGCGAGTTTATGCCAAGGAGTATTACGCGCTACCGGGAAAACTCTGGCAACGTACGAAGCCGCGTCCATTGACGAAGCGTACGTGCAACTCGAGCACAAGGCGGAAATCGCCACGCGCGGCCGAGAGTTCGCCGAGAACTTAAAACGTGCGGTCTTCGATGAGCTCGGATTTGTAGTTTCCGTGGGTGTGGCAACGAATAAGCGCATGGCAAAGATTGCTTCAAAGATGGCCAAGCCGGATGGCGTCGTCGTCCTTAGCGACGACGCTGACGTCGAACGAGCGTTACGTGCGACGCCATGCAAGTCGCTCCCGCACTGCTCGTCAAAGATTGTTCAACAGAAGTTCGCCGCGCACGGTTTACTCACCGCTTGGGACGTGCGCAGGTTCAACTCGAAGCGTCTCGAGGCTATGATTGGTTTTAGTCCAAAGCTCGCGTTGGATGTATCTCGAGCCGCGCACGGCGTGTGCGATGAAAGCATCGTCCACAAGGTGAATGGTAAAAAGTCTATTAGCGTGCAAATGACACTAACATCAACGCCACGCATGATGGCGCCGCATATTCCGCGTGATACGGTTTCCGCAACCGGAGGTAAACCCGGGTGGTTCATGCCGTTGGCGAGCGGCGAAACGGAGCGTGTCGAACGCACGACGCGGGGGTTGTCCAACGAGCTTTTCGACAAGTTGCGCGTGCACGAGTCCTACGAACATAAATGGCCGTCAACGCTCAAAGTAGAGCTTAAGTTCCAAGGCACAAGCGTGTCGAGTACGAGACCCGCGGCGTTTCCTATAAAATTTGAAGACGTCGACACGGGAGATCGGAGCGCTCTCGAACGCGGTTCCGCGGAACTCGCAAAGACCATCATCGGCCGTCGCACAACTGATATCATCGAGCGCGTTTCGATAACAGCGACAAATCTCAAGTCTACGCGTGATACGGGCCCTACGGTGGAAGAACTACGCGCCAGGGAGGAAAATCCCATCGCTCGAGCTTTGGAGCAATCCGAAATGAAAAGGTTGCGAGACGCGGCCTCAGCGGCTGAGCGGGATCGAGAGACGATCGCATTACGACGAGTCGACCTCAAGAGACAACGCAATGAGAAGTGGATGGCGGGCTTAGAGCCGTTGCAGCCGGTTGACATGCTCGTGGCTCTACAAGGTGGTTGGGACGGCGATGATGAGTGTCCACTTGCACCCGCCGAATGCCGTGCGGCGTTACAAATGCGAGAACAACTAGTGTTTCCAAACGCATACGACGCCGACGGATTTGAATGAATAACATAGGACTTAGTTGAGCTAGTTAGCGCATTGTTGATTTTACATACACAGATGCACGCAATATGGTTTCTAGAAAATCATGAACAAATGCATGAGAAGGACGTACAAAGCCAAACCAAGGCGCATGAAGGGCCGACGCTGCAAGTATACACTCGCGCGGTCAAAGTGTGTGGCAATGTTCAGAGCGACAGGATGCTGTAGAACCGGGACATTTGTTGCGCTTTTCAAGTGTCCTTGTAGAGGAACGAACGCGTAAGATCCGCCAGTTAAGACTGCTCCTTCAATGTCTGTGTCGGCGAAATCCTCATTCTTCTTGTTCGTGAAGTTGCCCGCCTTCGACGACGATGCGGCATTGTGTGCGCGCTCATCGGACAGCATATTTTGCAGTTGGTGTACGCGACTATTTGCTGCGTCAAGCTGCTGACGCAACTGCACGGATTCGTCCGACATTGCAGGCGGCTGCGCGGAGCGCTGCGCGTTGAGCGCGGCTTGCAGATCAGAAACTTTCGCCCGAAGTTCGCTCGTCGTCGATTCGTTTTGCGAACGCAACGTAAGCATTTCGGAGTTGACTTTGGCGAGCGCTGTCGATGCTTCCGAGGCACGTCTTTCGGCGTCTCTAAGTTTTTCCTGCTCAACCGCCTGCGATTCCGCAACTCCAGCTAGCGCGGCAAGTTCCGCGACTTTCGACTCTACTAACGCCTCGGCGTCGTGCAATCGCTGCTTGAGTTCATTTGCTAGCCGTTGCTGCTCCTCATTAGCTTGCAATGCCTGCTCGCACTCGGCCACGTACACTTCCTTTTCTTTTTCAACTTCCTCGAGCACGAGACGATTTTCATCAACCTTGTTCGCCAATCGCACATTCTCCGCCGCCAACGCCGCCTTTTCCTCTTCTGCGGCACTGGACAAGGCCATTAATTCTGCCTCCAAACTTGAAAGCTGCGACGCTTTAATTTCGAGCTCAGCGCTCAGTTCCTCCGCGCGCGCTTCAGCGCCCGAATTTGTCTGCGCTGCCGAACGACGAAGCGTCTCTGCCTCTGCCTCAGCGTTCTCTTTTGCCTCGTTTGCCGCACGCAACGACGCATTCATACCTTCAATTTCAAATCGCAACCGTTCCAACTCACTCGCCGATGCCTCTGTTGCAGCAACGCTCGCCTTTGATGCCGCTTCGACGTCTCTCGCTGCTCGCGACTCAGCCTCAGCCTTATCCTTCATCACCCGTGCGATTTCGCGCTCGAGCTCCCCCACCGCCTTTGTTTTCACCAACAATTCCTCGCGTAGTTTTCCCTCCAACGCGTCTCTTTCGGCCACGAGCGCGTCCATCGCAGCCGTGTCCGCCGTCGCTCGTTCCCCCAGCTCCGTCGTCATCGTTTTCAACTTTTCCAACGCCTCATCGCGCTCGAGCTCGATTTGCTTGCCCTTCTTCACCGCTTTCTTAAGTTTCTCTTTCAGGCTCGCCAGCTGTTCGTGCGCGTCGTCGACGCGCGCCTCAGGCGTCGCGTCCGGCGTCGCATCGTTTGCCTTTCCGACACCATCACCATCGGTCGCTTTCGTCGTCTTTGGGACCGGCACCGCGCCCTGCGACGCTTTTGCCGTCGCGTTCGCGGACTGAGACTTTTTTGCACGGAATTCGTCGAGCTTCTTGCGCCCCGCGTCGCGGTCGGCGTTCTGTTTCGCGGTCGACATGCGCCGTCGCGCGCCGAAGAGTGAGGCTCAAAGCGTTCTATACACGTGTGTTTTTTAAATTTACAATGGTGAATTTTCCGTGCTATCGCAACAATCTTCGGAAGAATTTACGCACTGGCGATCTCTTCGTGCAAAAGAACATCACCCACGTCACGATGAGCGCGCACACGACGATCCAAAATCTCGCGCCGGCGTCGAGCGACAATCCAATCAAATTCCTCGTCATGAATGGATACGTTTCCCCAAACGCATCGACGTCATCGGTGATGGATAAAAACTCCCCTATGGCTTTAGCAATCTTCACCGCATGGGCGTGGGAATGCGTGGATGTGGTCATTGGAACGACGAGGAGCGAATCCACGGGTATGGCGGTTTTGATCTCGCGTACGCGGTCAATGTACGCGCTCTTCCACGTCTCTTCATCCGGCACCTCACTACCGAACAATCGCTCGTACATGCATGGATAGATATCACAGTAATGATACGTTTCATCACCGCACGCGCTCGATGACGAACGTATGGCGCCAGAAGCGCACCCGCACGCGTCCCCGAGCTCCGCCGCGGATTTCGCCTGCGTCTCCGCGTGCGCGTACCATTCGCTCACCATGGACTCAAACAACACCACCTTGGCGTCAGGATAATCCTCAAACAGATCTTCAATCACGCTCGGCGTCGGGAGCCAACTCACAAAGTCATAGTTGTCCACCGTCGTCGTATCCACATCCGCGTCCAAGCAGTACGACGTCGCGAGCGACGCGTCCGAGCTAAACGCCGCACCACCCCACACGCCCGCACCCACGCGCGTGGTGGACTCTAACGCTAAAAATCCAAGGTTTTCAAACCACGACGCGGCGGTGGCTTCTAAGAACGGATCCAAACCCGCGCTGAATACGCGCGCGCGAGACGTCACCAGGGTGTTCAGCTCGGGCTTGCCCGTCGTCGTCGCCGCATCGACCGCGCGCGCGCCCGCGCCCCCAGCCGCGACGACGCACGCCGCGGCGAGCACCGCCGCGCGCGACGCCACCGACGACGACGAACGCGACGACGAACGCCGCGACGTCGACGATGACACCATCGATTCTTCACGCGCGTCTGCGTCTGCGGTAACACCAAAACCAAAACAGAACCACGCGCGGTCGCTCGACACAACCGCACGCGCCGACGGCGCGGACGGCGACGGCGACGGCGACGGCGGGCATTCATGCGCGGCACTCGCGCGTCGCCGCCCGCATCGACATCGCGCGGCGCGTTCGACGGCGTCGAACTCGTGGTGTTGGACTTTGACTTGACGCTCCTGCGCGTGCACTCGTTCGCGTCTCGCGTGCGCGTCGAGGACTTGGTGTCGGGGGCGCGGCGCGCGAGGGATGATTTCGTGGATGTAGAGTATTTTAAATTGTTTCTAGGTGCGCGAGTTGGCGTCGCGCGCGCGCGCGTGAAGACGCGTAAAGACGCGGTGTGTGACTGACGAGACGTGTGGGACACCAAACGCAGAGCGCGCAAAGGCGCGAGATGTGGGCGTGAAGATTGCTTCTTTCGGGGTGTATGAGGTGATACAGACGTATATGGATATTGTTTTTGGTCAGGGCGCGTTTGGGAGAGACGATATATCCACCCCGAGCGTGGTTGGCGTCAAGGATGGGTGCTCGGTGGATGGCGGGAAGAATGCCCAGTTGGAAAAGTTGGTCGCTCAACGTTTCGGTGTAGATGCCGTGAATGATCACGCGACGCGACAGCGCGTGGTTTTATTTGATGATGATGAGAAGAATATCGAAGCTGCGGTGAATGCGGGCTATAGAGCGGTGCATACGCCGGATGGATTTACGCGCCGAGCGACGCGCGCTATGTTTGACGCGCTCGCGCCGCAATGATTGACAAACGAAACGAAAATAATAAACGTGTAAAAATACAGTATACAAATATTCTTCATAGACCGAGCGTTTTGAACAGCCAGCCGTTGGGATCGACGCCTTCGGGACGCGAGACGTGCGTCCAATCATTCGTGAACGCCGCGAACCGCCGTTGTCTCGTCGCCACGCTCGCCCAATCCACCGGAGGACCACTCAGGACCACCTCATTCCATATCCCGCACGCACCGCTGCGCCACAAGCTCACCTCATTTACATCGCTCGCATTAGCCAAGCTTTGCGCGCACATCACCGCATCTTCAAGCCTTGCGCCCTTCCCTCGACCGGTGCTGACGTTGGCGATGAGGCGACCGCCGGGCTTCAATTTCGCGAGCAAAGTTCGCCACGTCTCCGAATATTTCAAGCATTCCACCACCGTGGAGTTCTCATCGAAACAGTCGACGATCAAGCCATCAAAATCTTCATCCCAATCGACGCATCCTTGAAACGCATCGCCCACTTCGCATCGTAACGCCCCCGAACGCTCCAAAGCGTCCACGCCAAATCGACGCCTCGCCAACGTCACGATGGCGGGATCAAGCTCCCATCCAATCATCCGCACGTCCCGCGCGTGGTGACGATGAATAATTCGCGCACACGTGCCCGCACCCAATCCTAATATCCCAATCACCTTGACCTCATCGCCACCAATCGTTTTCCCGTCGTTCTCCGTCGACAACACCGCCGGAAGCGTCGCAAACAAGTCAAAAACTCCACCCGCCCCATCCTCGTCGTCGTCGCGCTCGCGATACTCGCTCAGCACCGCGTCCGGGGCATCGACGCGAGTGAGAATCACCGCCCCGGCGAACGCGCGGTTCGGGTGCGTCTCGCGCACGCGCTCGACGATTAACGTCGAACCAAAGTCTGAGTCTGCGGTGTCGATGACATCGACGTGCGCGTCGTCATCGGCGGCCGCGGCGGCGCGTGCGCGAGCGCGGCGAGCGACGCGACGGAGGCGATATCGCGCGGTGCTTCGAACGCGCACGCCGCGCGACGCCGACGCCGACGCCGACGCCGACGCTGATGCCGAAGACATAGAGCGTGGAGGCGAGTGTGGAAGCGACGTCAGTGTCCGCCGCATCACCGTCTTCGATGCGCGCCGGCGTCGTCGGCGTTCGGCGGTGCAGCGCGCCGCGCGTGGCGCCACGCACGCAATCGCACGGGGGACGACGCGCGCGGTTCGCGCGACGCGGCGTGGCGCACGCGATGCTCCGGGACGATGGCGCTGACGAGGTTGTTGAGGTTGTTGAAGACGCAACGTCAACGCGTCGCGCGGCGATGGTGCGCGTGAGCGCGCTCGCGCTGACGATGGGCGTGCCGATGCGTTCGAACGACTGGCGTGCGAACGCGGATTCGTCGTCGTCCTTGTCGTCGTTGTATGACTTTAAAGTGAAGCAGTACGGCGCCGAGCGAGACTTGCGCGCGTTTGACGGTAAAGTCACGCTCGTCATGAATGTGGCGAGCGAGTGACCTTTGCAGAACGCCAACTACCCAGCGATTCGTAAAATGTACGAAAAGTATCACGACGATGGGTTTGAGTTGATTGCGTTTCCGGTGAATCAGTTTGGCTGTCAAGGGCCCGGGACGAGCGAAATGGAACGAGCGTACGCGTTTAAGAAATTTGGCTTTGAGTTTCCAGTCATGGACAAGATTGCGGTGAAAGCCAAACCTGTGCGGTGTAAGGGTATCGATCCCGCGTCGTATGAAGAGTTTAAAGATGATCCGGACGCGATGTTAACCGCACCACTCGTGGACGACGTCACGTCGTCCTCGCCGGAATCCGAAGTATACACCTTCTTAAAACAAAAGCCATTCGACGGCGAAATCGAATGGAACTACGTCAAATTCTTAGTCGGTCGCGACGGACGAGTGTTACGAAGGTATTCCCCAGGCGATCCGCTCGAGCAAGGACTGGAGGAAGATCTCAAACGCGCATTGAAAGGCGACGCGTTGAGCGAAAAAAAGCGCAATCCGTATTTATAGACGCCGCGTTTCGACGATGAAGCACAGCGCACTGCACGCCGTGACGACGCGCGGGGTAAATTCACGATTGGCACCGTCCAATCGACCCTCGCGCGTTCGATTTACGCAGCGCGCGCCGCGCATTGAAACGCCAGCCAACAGTTTTAATTCATGTATCAATTTTTTGTCCACAGCACGCTCGAACAGCCACGCTCCACCGCACTCGACCGCGCGCCGCACGAACGATGGCGCAACATGAAGTCGTGCAGGTGCGTGCGTGGATTGTACGCGCGAGCGCGCGTTCGCACGCGGGCGCGAGGCGATCGATCGCGCGCGCACGCGTCGTCGTCAACGAATGCGCGTGTGTTTGAATCGCGCACCTGTCGCGTTGACCGACGCGTTTTCAACGACGCGAGCACTCACCACGTATCGCGCGTGTTCGCGCGCGCACGACACACAGGCGATGATGGAGCAGAAGATTTACGAAATGGCGCGCGCGGCGGAAGACGCGGTGGATGATGAGATGCACAGGCTCGACAAGATGGATGGGGACGACCTCGAGGAGTTGCGTAGGAAACGTCTGGAGAGCATGCAAACGGCGCACGCCGCACGAAAGAGTTACTTGGAACGTGGACACGGTGTGGTGAATGATTTAGACGATGAACGCGCGTTCTTTGATAAGATGAAAGGGGAGGACAAGATGATTGTACATTTTTATAGACCTTCGAGCTGGCCGTGCGAGGTGATGGCGAAACATTTGGAGGTGGTTGCGCAAAAGCACGTAGAGACGCTTGTGTGTAGAATTAACGCAGAGAAGTCACCATTTTTGACGGAAAGGCTTAAGATTTGGATGCTTCCTACGTTATGCTTGGTGAGAAACACGCAAGTGACGGATTACATCGTTGGGTTTGATGACGTCGGCGGGACGGATGACTTCCCCACGGAGCACTTGCGATTGGTCTTGGCGTCAAAGGGTTTGATTAATTACGAGGGTGGTGATAACGACGTCGATGCGAATCCTCGCGCAGGGAAGAAACCGATCAACGTTGTCGAAAAGTCAAATAATCTTCGCCGCGGATCGAAGATGGCGTTGAATTCTGATGACGAAAGTTCAGACTTTGATGATTAAGTCGCGTTCCAGTAGAAGAACGAGACTGTTGTGTTGAATAAATTGAATATGTAGCGATTATTACAGCGATTAGAAATCAGCGCCTTTCGTTGCGTTCGCCGTGACGATACGCGCTAAAACATCATCCACACTAAGCGAGCCGATATCACCATCCTTGTACGTGCGTACCGCGAGCGTGTTGTTCTCCGCTTCATCCTTGCCGACGACTGCCATGATGGGAATCTTTGCCTTTTCTGCGTTGCGAACAAGCTTGTTGAGACGTTCACCAGTGCAAATTTCTACGCGCACGCCCGCATCGCGAAGCTTCTTCGCGACGGATTCGGTAAAGTCGCTCACGGTGTCCGTCACCGGGAGCAAGCGCACTTGCGTCGGGGCGAGCCACAACGGGAATTCTCCGGCATAGTTCTCCGTGAGGATACCGAAGAAACGCTCCAACGAGCCAAAAATAGCGCGGTGGATCATAATAGGTCGCTGCTTCTCGTTCTCTTTGTCGACGTAGTTCAATTTGAATCGCTCCGGAAGGTTGAAGTCAAGCTGCACCGTCGAGCACTGCCATTTACGTCCAATCGCGTCCAAGATTTTAATATCAATCTTAGGACCGTAGAACGCTCCTCCACCATCATCAACGATGTAGTTCCACTTCTTACGGTCGAGCGCGTCCTTGAGCGCTGACTCAGCCTTGGTCCAAATTTCATCATCGCCAACCGACTTTTCCGGTCGCGTCGAAAGGTTCACTTCAAAGTTTGTGAACCCAAACGTGCTGAGAATCTCCTCAGTCAAATCGAGTACGCCCTTGATTTCGTCGGTGATTTGATCAGGTAAGCAGAAAATGTGCGCGTCGTCCTGGGTGAAACCTCTCACGCGGAACAACCCGTGCATGGTACCACTGCGTTCGTATCTGTACACCGTCCCGAGCTCAGCCCAGCGAATGGGCAAGTCTCGATAAGAATAGTAGCCGTCTTGGTACACAACAATGTGGAACGGACAATTCATAGGCTTGAGTTGGTACATTTCGTCTTCAACTTTGATGGGTTGGTACATGTTTTCCGAGTAAAAGTCGCTGTGACCCGACGTTTGCCACAGCTCTTGCTTGGCGACGTGCGGAGAGTACAACAACTCGTAGCCTCGCGCGAGGTGCAAATCCTTCCAGTACGTTTCAATCATGTGGCGCATATGCGCACCCTTTGGATGCCAGAAAACCAAACCTCCACCTGCGTTGTCTTGTTGCAGCGAGAACAAGTTCAAGTCCTTACCGATCTTTCTGTGATCGCGTCTCGCCGCCTCCGCCTTGAAATCGTTGTACGCCTGCAATTGCTCGGGGGTTTCCCAAGCCGTACCATAAATACGCTGCAACATGGGCTTGGTTTCATCACCGCGCCAGTACGCACCAGCTACGCTCTCGAGTTCAAAAGCTTTTTGATCGAGCTTACCCGTGGATTCCACGTGCGGACCGGCACATAAATCCCACCACTCGTCGCCGATGTGATAAATCGTAATCGGCTCTGTCTTAATCGAGTCCAAAATTTCCAACTTGTACGGCTCGTTAATCGCACGAATGCGCCTCTCGGCTTCCTCACGAGAGACTTCTTCGCGTCGCAAAGGGTAATCTTTACGAATAATCTTGTACATCTCCTTTTGAATGTTCTTCATGTCTTGATTCGTGAAGCCCTCTGGGTAGTAAAAGTCGTAATAAAACCCGCGCTCAATCCACGGCCCAATCGTGCACTGCGCGCTCGGAAACACCTTTTGCACCGCCATCGCCATCACGTGCGCGCTCGTGTGTCGAATCTTCAACAAATTCTCACTCTCATCGCTCGTAGGCAACGCCACCACGGGCGCCGCGTCAACCTTCTCCCCCGCCGCCCGCGCCCGCGCCCGTCGCCCGCGCCCATCCGACGCCGAACTCAACAGTCTCATCGACGACGACACACCCGACGACACACCCGACGACACACCCGACGAAGACGCACACTTCGCACCATTCCGCATCGATGCCTTCGTTCGCGCGCCTTTCACCGCGCACGTCGTAAACGCCGTGCGCAACATCGTCGTAGACATCATCATCCTCCTCCACCTAATCAATCACCCACAATAAATCGCCTTCACGCCTCGATCGACGCGCGCGTGTCTCCGCGCGAACGAACGAACGAACGAACGAACGAACGAACGAAAGAGGTTCGTATGCGTGTCTCGCGCGCGTCTCGCGTCCAACACCGCTCGCGCGCGACGCACGATGACGCCTTCTCGAACGCAGCGGCTTCAGGGTTTCATCCACCCCTCGGGCGCCTGGGGTGCGCGAAAGCGATGTCGCGTCGCGATCGATCGATACGGTGTAGGTTCGCGAGAGAATTCGATCGAGGGTGAATATCGATCGAAGGGGGGTGAAGTTGGTGCGGTCAGGGTGGAGGCGTCGCGGCATTGGCGCGCGCGCGATGGCGCCGCGCGACGACGACGACGACGACGGGGGCGACGACGGGGGCGACGGGGGCGGGCGCGGGGTGCGGATTCCGCCACGCGGCTGGGCGCGGCGCACGGGCGTGCCTATCGGTTTAGGCGGCGTCCCGGGCGGGCGCGCGCGGGC
>Ga0222715_10002183_pt1 | contig 18118 bp, 16 predicted proteins | sample C33_9DmetaG_FD_165056 | JGI IMG/M metagenome (GOLD analysis project Ga0222715, IMG submission 165056) | Estuarine water microbial communities from San Francisco Bay, California, United States - C33_9D | ecosystem: Environmental > Aquatic > Marine > Unclassified | place: USA: California... | reverse complement strand
TGGAAACTCCACCTTAACAGGTAACTTAGAAGTTGATGGTTCAACTCAATTAGATGGAAATGTTACTTTAGGTAATGCATCAGGAGATGTAATAACAGTAACAGGTACAGCAACCTTTACAGAATCCGCAGATTTTGATGGCGGTATATCAGTAGCTGGTTCACAGACTGTTAATATGGGTGGAAACAAAGTTACTAATATTGGTACTCCAGTACAAGCTACAGACGCAGTAACAAAAGCATATGTAGATGGTGTAAAACAAGCACTTGATATTAAAGATTCAGTAAGAATAGCTACAACAGCTAACTTATCAACAGCGTATAACAATGGTACTAGTGGTGTCGGAGCGACACTAACAGCAGACGGAAATGGAGCTGTAACAATAGACAGCGTTGCATTAACTTCTGGAGATAGAGTACTTGTTAAAGATCAAACAACAGGAACACAAAATGGTATATACTCTGTAACAACAGTTGGTGACGGTTCAAATCCATACGTTCTTACAAGAGCAACAGATGCAGATAGCTCCGCAGAAGTTACTGGAGGTATGTTTACCTTTGTAGAGGAAGGATCAGCAGCAGATGCAGGTTTCGTACTTTCAAATGTAACAGGTTCAGCAACAATCGGAACGACTACGTTAACAATGACTCAGTTCTCTGGAGCAGGGTCAGTTACAGCAGGAAACGGATTATCTAAATCAGGTAATACTCTTTCAGTTAACGTAGATGATACATCAATAGAAGTTCATTCAAATGATAATCTTAGATTAAAAGGAGTATCAGCCGTACCAGAAGGCGTACTACTATATGGAGCAAATGGAGGCAACTCATTCGCTTCTTTATCAATAGGTACATATGACAGCACAAATAGTGTTGGACAAGTTCTTCAAGTAGGAGCAAATGGAACAATAGCATGGACAAACACTTTAGATGGAGGTACCTTCTAAAAAATGTCTCATGTAATAAAAGTCAAAAGGTCGGAAACAGCGAGTGCCACCCCAGATACAAGTGATTTGCAAACACACGAATTAGCAATGAATGTAACAGACAAAAAAATATATACAAAAGCTGCAAATGGAAGTATAGTGACTATAGCTAGTCACAATCCAGACCAGCTAACCACAGAAGATTTACTCGCTTTTTCAATAGCATTAGGATAAGATTATGGCATCAGCATTTAAAACAGTATCAACGGCAAACGTAGGAACAGGACTAACAACAGTTTATACTACTCCTTCAGGCACGACCGTTACTATCATTGGTTTATACCTTTGTAATCAAAGTGGCGGAGCATGTGAAGCTACTGTAGAATTTTATGACGCCTCAACAACAACCCATGTAGGTATAGTTCATCAAATAGAAATACCAGGACAATCTACACTTGCACCGATAGGTGGGGATGCTAAAGTAGTATTAGAAGCAGGCGACGCAATAAAAGTTCAATCGAACATTGCAGACTCTGTAGATGTAATACTAAGTTATCTGGAGCAAACATAAAATGCCACTAATAGGTAAAGTTTTAGTACAAGAAAATGCAGTAGCAGGAAATGCTATATCTGCAACAAAAATAGCTGCAAATGCTGTCGGAACATCAGAGATTGCTGTAAATGCAGTAAGTGTTGCAGAACTTGCAACTAACTCTGTTGGTACAGCACAGCTTCAAGCTACCGCTGTAACAGGAGTTCAAGATAATTCTATAGTAACAGCTTCTCTAGCTTCAAACTCAGTAGATTCAGCACAATTAATAACAGGTAGTATTGATACAATACATTTGTCAACAGGAGCAATAACAACAGCAAAGATAGCTGCAAATGCAGTTACTTCAAGTGAGATAGCTGCTAACTCTGTAGATACTGCGGAAATAGCAACAGATGCTGTAGGAGCTTTACAACTTGCTGCAAACTCAGTAGATTCAGCAGAATTAGTTACAGGTAGCATAGATTCAATACATATAGGAAACTTACAAGTAATAACAGGTAAGATAGCTGGAAGTGCTGTAACAACAGGCAAGATAGCAGACAACGCAGTAACAGCTGCAAAGATAGCTGATGGCAGTATCACTTCAACACAACTTGGAGCAAACTCAGTAGATTCAGCAGAACTAATTACAGGTAGTATTGACACTATACATTTAGGAGCGTTACAAGTAACAGGAGCAAAAATAGCTAGTGGTGCAGTTACTCTTGCTAAGATAGGTGCAGATGCAGTAGACGGAACAAAAATTGCAGATGACTCAATAGATTCAGAACATTTAGTTGACGGTTCAATAGACACAGCACATATCGCAGACTCACAAATAACAAGCGGAAAAATAGCCGCAAACACTATTGCAACAGGTAATATAGCTGATAATGCAGTAGACGGAACAAAGATAGCAACAGATAGCATAGTAGCAAGACACGTAGCTGCTAACTCAATAGATTCCGCAGAACTTGTAAGCGGTAGTATTGATACTATTCATTTAGCAGACGCACAAGTAACAGCAGCAAAACTAGCTGTTAATGCAGTACAAGCATCAAGAATAGCAGATAATGCAATTAATTCATCAAAGATAGCAGCTAATGCAGTAGACTCATCAGAAATAGTATCAGGTAGCATAGACAGAATACATTTAGCCGCAGACATAGTAGACGGCACAAAAATAGCAGACGATGCTATAAATTCAGAACATTATACTGATGGCAGTATTGATACAGCTCATATTGCAGACGCACAAGTAACAACAGCAAAGATAGCCGACAATGCTATCACAGGAGTAAAGATAGCAGCCAATGCTGTATCAGCATCAGAATTAAAATCAGATGCTCTTAGTGGGCAGACGTTTACAGGTGATGTAAGTTTCTCAGGAAATGTAGAATTCACAGGCACATCAACAACTGCTTCAGCAACAAACACAGTAGTATCAGATAAATTGATTGAACTAGGAAACGGAGTAACAGGTGTTCCTTCAGGAGACCTTGGTCATGTATTTGAAAGAGGAGACTCAGACAATATATTTATAGGTTGGGATGAAAGTGCAGATAGAGTTGTATTCGCAACTACTACAGCCACAGGAGCATCAACAGGTGACTTAACACTCACAGATGCTAATATACAGGCATCCAGATTATACGGTAATGTAACAGGCGCACTAACAGGTAATGCTGACACCGCAACAACTTTATCATCAAACAGAGCATTTTCTTTAACAGGAGATGTAACAGCTTCAGCAGTTAACTTTAATGGCGGAGCCGCAGTAGCTTTAGCAACAAGTTTAGCCGCAAACTCTGTAGATACTGCAGAACTAGTTACAGGCAGTATTGATACAATACATCTTGGAGACTTACAAGTAACTTCAGGAAAACTAGCTAACAACTCAGTAATTGCATCAAAATTAGCATCAAACTCTGTAGACTCAGCAGAACTAGTAAGTGGTGGCATAGACGCTATTCATCTTGCAGGTAATGCTGTACTAACAGCAAAGATAGCAGCAAACCAAGTTACTTCAGCAAAAGTAGCAACAGATCAAATACTATCAAGACATATTGCAGCCAACGCTATTGATAGTGTTGACTTTATTGCAGACGCTTTAATTAATACTGCACAATTAGCAGGTAACTCAGTAGCGACTGCAAAGGTACAAGACAATGCAATCACAAGTGAAAAAATAGCACAGAATAGTATTCTTACTAGACATATAGATGATGCACAGGTTACATCAGCTCAATTAGCAGCTGACTCAGTTACTTCAGCAAAAATAGGGGACAATGCTATTAATAGTGTTGCGTTTATATCAAGCGGTTTAATTACATCAGACTTGATAGGCACTAATCAAGTAACTGCGAGCGAACTAGCAGGCAACTCTGTAGATAGTGCAGAAATAGTAAGTGGTAGTATAGATACTATTCATATTACTAACTTAAATGTAACAAATGCTAAAATAGCAAACAATGCAATAACAAGTTCTAAGATAGCTTCAAATAATGTAGGCTCTAGTGAAATAATAGCAAACTCTGTTGGTGCAAGTGAAATTGCAAATAACGCTGTAGGAGCTACACAATTATCAAGTGCAGCATTATCTGGTAAAACAATGACAGGGAGTGTTACATTTGGTAATATAAGTCCTTCAGCAGTAACAACAACAGGTAATGTAGGTATTCAAGACACTAATCCACCACAAAAACTTCACATAGACGAAGTAGCTGGTATGGATGTAGGCACAGGAACTTCTTCAGCAACAACAGTATTTACACTAGATAGCTTTACAGCAGCTACATTTAGAACTGCTAAGTACACAGTATCTGTAACTAACTCCACAGATGGAGACTATCATGCTATAGAAATCTTCTTGTTCCATGATGGTTCAACAGTTTATTTAACACAGTACGCTTCTATATTTGATAATGGTGCTCAAGCATCCTTTGATGCAGATATAAGTAGTGGTAATGTAAGATTAAGAGTAACACCAGCAAGTGGTGATACAATGGCTTATAAATTTATAAGAACAACAATAGAGGTATAAAATGGGACAAAAATTAGATTTCAACATCGAGGACTCAGGACTCAAAATTGATGGTACAGACACTATTGATGCGAGTAGAAACTTTGAAGGAGCAGTAGCAACTGGAAAGATTACTAGTGGTACAATTGCATCGGCAAGACTACCTATGACTATAACAACAACAGCTCCAACGAATACATCTGGTACGACTAGTGGGCATATTTGGTTTGTATATTCGAGTTAATAAATGGCAATATATGTTAATGATAGTGGAACACTTCGTCAAATCTCCTTTCTGGCCGTCAATGACAGCGGCACTCTCAGAAGGGTCAACGAAGTATACGTAAACGATAGTGGTTCTCTTGAAGGGCCATTTACTGTTACGCATGAAACTTCTAGGAATACTGCCACTAGCACAATTACTATCAGTGGTGTACAGGAAACTTCTTTTGCCACAACTACTACATTCAACACAACTCAAAGTACTTTAACAGCATTTGATACTAGTAGGACTACAACATTCAATACAGGAAATGTTACTGAGACAAGTAGAACTACAACATTTGGTACTACGACTAACTTTACAACTACAACTGCTTTTACTACTACTACAACGTTTAATACAACTCAAAGTACAACGACAGCATTTAATACAACTACAGCGTTTACTACGACTACTACATTTAATACTACACAGAGTACTTCAACAGTATTTAATACAACGACTGCTTATACAACTACAACGACTTTCAATACAAGTCAAAGTACAACAACTGCGTTTAATACTACAACAGCGTTTACTACGACTACAACATATAACACTGCGCAAAGTACAACTACAGCGTTTAATACAACGACTGCATTTACTACAACAACGACTTTCAATACTACGCAGAGTACAACAACAGCGTTTAATACAACGACTGCATTTAATACTACAACGACTTTCAATACAAGTCAAAGTACGACTACAGCATTTACAACAACAACTGCATTTACTACAACTACGACTTATAATACTTCGCAGGGTACAACAACAGCATACTCAACTACGACTGCTTTTTCAACTGTAACTACTTTTAATACTACGCAGAGTACAACTACAGCGTATAATACTACAACTTCGTTTAATACTACAACGACATTTAATACAAGTCAAAGTACTACAACTGCGTATACGACTACTACAACATTTAATACTACGACAACATTTAATACTACGCAGAGTACAACAACCGCATTTACAACTACTACGACATTTAATACTACAACAACATTTAATACAAGTCAAAGTACTACAACTGCGTACACTACAACTACAACGTTCAATACAACTACAACGTTTAATACAAGTCAGTCTACAACTACAGCGTTTACGACAACGACTGCATTTAATACTACAACGACTTTCAATACAAGTAAGAGTACAACAACAGCATTTACAACTACAACTGCCTTTAGTACAACAACAACATTTAATACGACTCAAAGCACGGTTACAGCATATAATACTACAACGACTTACACTACTTCATATGACACAGTGATTAGTACTAGTAGAAATACGTCCTTTGCTACAAATACTGCAAGAAACACAAATACTTCTCAGTCTACAAGTTATACAACAACGTTTGCTACAACAACAGCATACCAAGATAATACGAGTTTTGCTACAACCAGGAATACAACGTTTGCTACAACAACAGCATATGAAGATAACACCTCATTTGCTACAAGTAGAATAACTACATATACAACAAATACTACATTTGCTACAAGTACAACGTTTGCTACAACAACAGCATATGAAGATAATACGAGTTTTGCTACGAGTAGGACTACAACGTTTACTACAAATACTACATTTGCTACAAGTACAACGTTTACTACAACAACAGCATATCAAGATAACACTTCATTTGCTACAACTAGAACTACAACGTTTGCAACAACAACAGCATACCAAGATAACACTAGTTTTGCTACGAGTAGGACTACAACGTTTATTACAAATACAGCTTATATAGATAACACTACATATATTACAGCTTACATAGATAACACTACATATATTACAGCTTATATAGATAACACTAGTTTTAGTACTTCGTTTACAAATAATACGAATACAAGCAGAATTACCGCTTATGTAGACAACACTACATATATTACATCTTATGTAGACAACACAGCTTTTGCAACTTCGTTCACAAATAATACGAATACAAGTAGAATTACAGCGTATATAGATAATACAAGTTTCGCAACTTCTACAGCATACAATACTACACAAGCTACAAATACAAGTAGGTCAACATCATTTACAAACTCTACAGCGTACAATACTACACAAGCTACAAATACAAGTAGGTCTACAGGGTTTACAAATAATACGAATACATCTAGAAATACTAATACATCTAGAAATACAGCATTTGCAACAAATACTTCTAGAGCTACAGCATTTACTAATGCTACCTCATTTATAACAGGTGCGCCTATAATTACGTCCTTTGTAAATTCTACTTCATTTAGTACTACTTTCATGAGACTTACAACGTACTTTACTATATTTGATACAGATAATGATACATACGACCAAGAAGCATATGAAGAATTTGAAACAGATAGAATTACTGTTAGAGGAACTAATGGCACGAAAAATACTACTAGAAATACGAACACCGCTAGAATAACAAGTACTTCTTTCAACACTACTAGGAATACAAATACTTCTAGAAATACAGGATTTACAAACAACACAAGTAGAAGTACTGGATTTACTAATAGTACATCATTCACAAATAGTACTAATACTTCTAGAATTACAGCTTATATAGATAACACAAGTTTTGGAACATCAAGAAATACAAACACTTCCAGAATCACAGCTTACATAGATAACACAAGTTTTGGTACTGCTAGAAATACTAATACTTCTCAAGCTACAAATACAAGTAGGTCAACAGGATTTACAAATAGTACAAACACAAGTAGGAATACTTCACAAGCTACAAATACAAGCAGGAATACTACACAAGCTACAAATACAAGTAGGTCAACAGGATTTACTAATAGTACTAATACTTCTAGAAATACATCGCAAGCTACGAATACAAGTAGGAATACTACACAAGCTACAAATACAAGTAGAAATACTGCACAAGCTACGAATACTGCTAGAAATACTAATACTTCACAAAGCACAAGTTATAACACAGTAAGACTTTCTAATACTGCAAGAAGTACTAATACAGCTCAAAGTACAAGTTATAACACAGTAAGAATATCAAATACTGCAAGAAGTACAAACACGGCTCAAAGTACTAATACTACGCAAGGAACTAACACTTCTCAGTCAACGAGTTATAACACAGTAAGAATTTCTAATACTGCTAGAAGTACTAATACAGCTCAAAGTACTAATACTACGCAAGGTACAAACACTTCTCAGTCAACATCGTATAACACAGTAAGACTTTCTAATACTGCAAGAAGTACTAATACAACACAGTCAACAAGTTATAACACATTAAGAATTTCTAATACTGCAAGAAGTACGAATACTTCTCAATCAACTACAAGAACTACGACATTTACTACATCAACAGCGTATGTAGATAATACAAGTCAGTCAACAAGTTATGAGACCGCTTACATTACAAGTAGAATAAGTACTAGATCAACAGGTACAAGTAGAACAACTACAACTACATTTGCTACTTCACAAGGAACAATTACAACAAGAGCAACAGCATCAAGCAGAGCTACTACAACAGTATTTAATACAGCAAGAGCTTCCTTGACAAGTAGAAGTACAGCATCTAGCAGAGATACTTCTACAGTATTCAATACTACTCAAAGTACAGCAACCATACGTGGAACAGCATCTAGTAGAGATACTTCAACAGTATTTAATACATCTAAATCAACTGCTACAAGTAAGAGTACAGCATCTAGCAGAGATACTACGACTACATTTAATACTACAAGATTAAGTCTAACAAGTAGAGGTACAGCTACTAGCAGAGACACTTCAACAGTATTTAATACAACTAAAACAACAGGTACACAAAGAGGCACTGCTACAAGTAGAGATACAACGACTACCTTCGCCACAACGCAAGGTACAATTACAACAAGAACTACAGGGTCTAGTAGAACTACTTCAACAGTATTTAATACAGATACTACAACAGCTTCAAGTAGAAGTACAGCTTCAAGTAGAGAAACGACTTCAGTATTTAATACTGCTCGTAACACAGGTACACAAAGGACTACAGGGTCTAGCAGAGATACTACGACCACATTTAATACAGATACTTCAACAGGCACACAAAGAACTACAGGGTCTAGCAGAACAACATCAACAGTATTTAATACAGATACAACAACAGCTTCAAGCAGAAGCACCGCATCTAGTAGAACAACGACTTCAGTATTCTTAACAAACAGAGGAACTGGATCAAGTAGAAGTACAGCTACATTAAGAGACACAACAACTACCTTTGCTACTACACAAGGTACTGTTACAACTAGAACTACAGGAACTTCAAAAGCTACAACAACTACATTTAATACTTCTAAGTCAACAGCATCAAGCAGAAGTACAGCGTCCTCTAGAAGTACAGAGACTTCAAGAACGACAGCCTTTGACACAACTACAGGATATGAAACTAGTAGAACAACAACATTTGGTACTGATAGAACTACAACTACAACATTTAATACACAAAGAACTACAGATACCACAATTACAACAGATCACTTAACCACTACAGTCTTTAATACATCGACAGTAGTATACGAAAGAACAACAGCCTCACAGGTGGGAACTTTATTCGACACAGAAGTTTCTAGTCTCGAAGACTACGGATTCTCATTCTGGGATGGCTCACAATGGAGCGAAAGTAACTAAGAATGAAAAAATCTGAAGATAACGGATTTAATAAGAAGGTAGATTTAACACCTGATTATTTAAATAGAAAAATGGAAAGCATGATGCATGCACTATATGATTCAATAGAAGAATCAGAAAAAAGAATGAGAGTAATGGAAAAACAAATATTTGAGTTAAAGCGTGGCAAGAGTAAAACCGAAGGGTAAGCTAGAACAACTTAGCATCAATGAATCACTAGGAGACATACCAACTCATTTTATGAAGTCGGGATCTTCTTATAGACCTACAGCTGATTTAAACGATTTAGCACAGTTTAGGGAAAAAGTTATACCTGACCAACATAGAGGTAGTCCTTTTGAATATGATATTTGGTTTAACACAAATGCTTTACATACTATTTACAAATGGTTGTATACAGACTTTCTAGGAAATGGAATATTGGTAAGAGTACCAAGTATTAAAATAAACGATAAGTTATTTAAGTGCATAGTACAAAATCCTGACTTAAAGATAGATGAAGAAAGATGTGAAAAAATAGTAAACAACTTTCATAATAAATATACTCTTGGTACTAATCTAGAGTATCATGATAAGGTTGCTTTTTTACCAGGAACAAATATAATAAGTAAAGGAAATACTATACATTGGGGAAGATTAAGAAAAGCAGTAGATGAGGGATTCAAAATAAAACCTCATCCAATTACTCAAAAAGTATGGATAGCCAAGATGAAGAACGACTATGGTGAAGATAACGTACTTGATAAAAAGCTTGGAGGATTCGAGCTTTTAGCAAACTGTAAAGAAGTTGCTACTATGCAAAACAGTGAAATGGGATTGATGGCAATAATGCTAGACAAACAATTGAGACTGGTGTCATACCCACGAGAAGAAAGAGAAAAAAACTTGTGGACATATGATAGTATATATAGCGCAGTAGCAAATACAAACGCAAAACACTCGCTGAAGAAATTATTCTCAGCAAAGAACTCTGGTATAGTCTTCAGTTTTGATGAAGATGCAGAGCAAAGAATGGAAAACTATCTCAACAATTTTTGGGAATTTAAGGTAATAAACGGATGATTGAATTAGTAACAAAATATAAAAAAGACTGGAGTATGTTTACTCTAGCATCACTATTAGATAAAGACGGATTCCGTCTGCACTTGTTCATCCATAAAAATGATTGGGTGCAAAAAGAAGTAGACTGGATTCTAGCGAATTTTCAGAATGTAAAAGTCTATGAAGCATGGTGGAACGAAGAAGATATATCCAGAATGACATTCTTCCTAAAAGAGTACTGGAAAGATAAGGGCGGTCTTGCAAAAAGAATCATTGTATGGGATGGAAATAGAATCTTCAACCGCGCAGTTGACAGTGGTGATATACCACCCGCAGAATTTTTTAAATCTTCAATTTCATTCTTAAGTAGAGATTTAGTTTTTGACAAACATCCTAATATGAGTCACTATTACGACATTCTTCGTATACCACGAAAAACTCACCAAGCTATACCATTTGTAGATAAGCAAATAGTATTACTAAATTATGATAGACTTTGCGAGTTTGAGGACAGAGACTTATTCTTTACTAGACAATTAGATCCCCCTGGTAACGTAGAGAAACGTTACTGCGATACTAAACTACTAGCTACTAACGATTTAGCTTTCTTTGAAGCTCTATCATTTTACAACCATTCATGGTCGCCAATTTATGTCAATGGTAAAGTAGATAAATTAGTTGAGTTAGACGCAATTGGGGCGAAAGAATTACTAGACTATAATGTTATGTTAAGAAAATGCTGGAGTATAGATATACCACATAAGTATTTAGCAATGGATTATTTGGATTTAAGTACTGGAGTACAGTTGGCTGTCCCTTGGGATTGTTATACTTCTCTTATAGACAAGATACCACTTAATTTTAGAAATGCTAGGTTTAATGAAGTATTACTACAGAAGTCAGCAAAACAAAAAAGTATCGCTGGTAAACTGATTAAAAGAGGATTTATATTAGGAAAGGTCTAAACTGCCCTGGTTTAAGTCTGACAAAATCTTCCATTGAAGTTTTCCACTTCTCTCATACCCTAACACCAACTCTTTCTCCACTTTTGCATGAGGATTATATTCTTGTGTATTTTGTGGCAAGTGCCAACTATAAGGATTTGCCGCACCTGCTGTAATTGAAAGTGACTTAGAGAAAAAATCAAAACCTACCAATGTAAGACTCGAATATTTTACTTTTTGCAAAAAATATTGGATGGCAACAAAACCTGCTGAAGGACGTTGGCCATCAGGCTCATTGTTCTTCGCTCCCACCAAATCAAATATCTCAAACAATTCTTTATCAGAAAACATCTCAACAACTTTGTAGTCGGGGTAATGATGAGGTATTCTGTCGAGATGTATACGAGAGCGATTAAATAGGACAGGAATGCCCTCTGGAAAGAATCGCTTCTTCTTGTATCTTAAAAATCCAGTAATCCAAATGTCGGTACGTTTACCAACACTATCCCAATTATCAGAAGTTGGAACACCATTACCAAATCTTACAACTGTGTCAAAGCTTTCAATATAATCAGCAAGATCATGCTGTAGCATTTCGACAGAGTTTCCAACAAGTATTATTGATTTGTTTTCTGTAAGTTTTCGTAAATTTTGTTCCATTCTTGGGAGTATTCCAGGTTGTCATTGATACCATGCCACGGTCCGCCATCTGTAAAGTGGACTGCTTTCGGTTCTTTAAATTGATAGTAATTTACCATAGCATTAAATTCTGCAGGTAAACTACCGATTGAAGTAGCCCATTTCATTTCATGCAACGCACCCGCTGGGGCTTGGTTTACATAGGTAGGAGTTAGCCTTCTACACCTTGTGTTATCAAAGTACATTAGTGATGACCAGTTTTTCTTCGGATAAGAACTGTTTATTTTCTCATTCATCTTATTAGAAGGTACTAAAAAGTCTGGGTGTTGTACACAATGTACATCATGTGTTTCATCTACATGATATAAGATTTCTTGTGGATCACATCTCCACATAAAGTCACTATCACAGAACAATGCGTTTCCATGAAAGTCGGATAGAAAGGGTACTAAGAATCTAGTAAAAGCAAATTCTGTACTTTCATTTTGAAAAGGTCTATAGTACTCCTCTATCTCGTTTTTTATTAATGGTCTAATAGTGTGGCTTCCGTTATACTTTCGTATGGAAGCCTCACAAACATTATATGCCTCAGGTTGACTCGAGTCGTACCCAATATAAATTACCATTAATCTTCCTTTAAACTATTACCTAAGTCATTAACATAGGCTTGTCTTGCTGTACTAAGAGCTGCCTTTTCGTGGTCAATGTCTGCTAGTTTGGCATCACAGTAACTTATTGCATTATGTAGTGCCTTTTGGTCTTTATTAAAGTTGTCGGAATCATGCTCGATTCCATCTATTGTAATTGTACTCATTTAAATATATCCTGCCAATTGCCTTGTGTACTACTCTTAGCATACTCTGTAGCACGGTTTTCAAAAAAGTTGGTATGCTCAACTGCGTTTACTTGTGTATCAATCCATGGTAAAGGATTAACAGTACTATGGAATATAGCTTTCATTCCTAATCCTAGTAATCTTCTATCCGCTATATAACGAATATACTCTTTCACTTCTTTTGCTGTCAAATCAGGTATATCTGCTTTATCAAAACAAATATCAATAAACTTATCTTCTAATTCTACAACGCGTTCCGCTGCACAATATATCTCGTATTTAAGCTTATCTGTCCATATCTCTGGATTTTCTGAAATGAACTCTCTGAAAAGTCTTGATACATTTTCTACATGAAGTGTCTCATCACGAATACTCCAAGTTACTATTTGTCCCATTCCTTTCATAAGATTGTGTCTAGGATAGTTTAATAGTATTGCAAATGATGAGAATAACTGTACTCCTTCTGTGAACCCGCTGTATACTGCCATTGTTTTAGCAATATTATGTGGAGTGTCCATATTAAAGTCAGATAAGTACTCATGTTTTTCTACCATCTCTTGTATATCCATAAACTCTTGGTAGATATCATCAGATTTACCTAATGTTTCTAACAAGGATGAATATGCATCTTGGTGTACTGCTTCCATAGCTGCAAACGATACTAACATCATTCTTACTTCTGGAGCTTTAAAAGTTGGTAGATAGTGTTTAGCATATCCACAGCAAACATCTACGTCTGCTTGTGTAAAAAACCTAAATATGTTATCTACTAACTGTCTATTATCCTCTGTAAGATTTTTATTATAATCTTTAATATCATCTGCCATAGTTACTTCTTCAGGCATCCAATGCATTTGTTGTTGTTTTTTGTAGGCTTCAAATGCCCACCCGTAATCAAACGGTTTGTAATATTCTCTTTCTTCTAGTAAGTTTGCCATTTATCCCTCGCAACTTAGACAATCTGATTGTTCAAAGATTATCTCTCTTTTAGCTTGATTAGATACATTATCAGCTCTACTGATAGCTTCACTTCTCAAGTAATATAGTGTTTTTAAATTTTTAGCCCATGCTAACATGTGTACATTATGCAAGTCTCCTTTGTTTACATCAGGTGGAAAGAATAAATTTACACTCTGTGATTGACAAATAAACTGTTGTCTTACTGATGCATGTTCAATAACCCATGATTGGTTTATCTCTACAGCAGTTTTGAACACGTCTTTCTTCCATTCGTCTAAGAAGTCAAGATGTTGTACACTTCCTTTGTTGGCAACTATACTTCTCCAATATTCTGCATACTCTTCCTCAGTACTAGAAGCTTGTTTAACAAGTTTATCTAAGTATTTATTCTTTACTAGATTACTTCCAGTTTTTGTTTTCTGAGTATAAGCGTTCGCTCTAAAAGGTTCAATACTCGGAGAAGTATTACCACATAATATACTAGAACTCGCATTAGGGGCAATCGCCAATAAGTGTGCATTTCTTACTGAAACGGTGTCATCATCGGGACATGCTCCTCTTTCTGTAGCTAGTTGTCTAGTAGTTTGGTCTGCTTTGTTTTTGATGTATGAGAACATCTCTAAATTAATACCACCCGCAAGACCGCTTTCAAATGGTACATCATTTTTTTGCAAATAGGCATGAAAACCCATTGCACCCAATCCAATACTTCTCTCCCTCATAGCACTGAATTTTGCTTTTTCTAATTGATCTGGTGCATTGTCAATAAAATACGTTAGTACATTATCTAACATTCTGATCAAGTCAGGTATAAATGACCCATGGTTTTTCCACTCGTCATAATACTCTAAATTTACTGAGGATAAACAACAGACTGCTGTCCTTTCTTCATCTGTAGCAAGAGTAATCTCACTACATAAATTACTGTGGTGTACTTTTAATCCTTTTCGCTTCTGAAAGTCTGGTAAGTCATTATTGACGGCATCTTCAAACATGAGATAGGGTTCTCCTGTCTCCATTCTGTTTTGTAAGATTTTAACCCAGAGGGCTCTCGCAGATACAGTTTTAACAACCAATTTACTGTGAGGGTCAATAAGGTTCCAGCTATCATCAAAATCAGGAGTTCTAGTGGCATTATGGATAAGTTCCATAAAATCGTCACTAACCACCACACCATGATGTATATTAAGGCACTTCCTGTTAGTATCCCCACCAGTAGGCTTCCGTACATCTAGGAACTCCTCTACTTCGGGATGGGAGATGTGTAGATAACCAGCGTATGATCCCCGTCTTGTCACGCCCTGACTAAATGCTAACATTTCAGCATCTACAACTTTAACAAAGGGTATTACTCCTGTGGACTCAGAACCTTTAGATGTCTTTGTTCCAGATGAACGAACATCACTCCAAGTGCCACCAATACCCCCACCAAAAGATGATAGAAAAGCATTCTCGGTAAAATGGTCTGTAATACCTTCTCTGCTATCATCTACATAATTTAAGAAACAACTTATAGGTAGTCCTCTACGAGTACCACCATTTGATAATACAGGCGTAGCAAACATAAACCATAAGTTACTTACATAGTCATATAATCTTTGTGCGTGATCTTCATCATCTGCAAAACATTCTGCTGCTCTAGCAAATGCTTCTTGAGGTGATGTTTCACCTGGCACCATGTATCTATCTTTTAGTGTTGCAAGTGCAAACTCATCTAAAAGAGTATCTCTACTATAATCTATCTTCACTGACATAATTTTCTACCAATCCTATAATTTCTTGTCCATGTCCTAGCACTGCTGCATCGACATCGTATGTTAAATCCATGAGTTTTACACCAGCTTCTAGTCCTTCTGTACCGAAAGCATTTAAGTTTTCTATGTACTTGTACTTACCTTCTAGTGGCAAACTCGCCATAATATCAAAGACGTCTCCGTACTGCTCAATCAATTGAGTTGCACGTTTCGGTCCGACACCATCTACACCAGGAACGTTATCTCCCTTATCTCCTGTCAACGCCTTGTAAGTCAAGTAGTAGTAAGGGTCAAAGTCATAATGCTCATCCCAGTTTAGTAGTGTTGTTTCTTTTCTTGTTACAGTCGAAAAACGACTGATTTTTTCATCGACTAGTAAATCCCAGTCTTTGTCTGATGATATCATCCATATCTCATCTACACCTATGTTTTCTCGGTTTTGGCATATAAGTGCGGCTATATCATCAGCCTCTACTCCAGCATACTTTAGTGTAAGATAACCCTTACGTTTTAAAGTTTTAAGTGTAGTAGAAAATTCTGCTAAGAACATTTCAAATTCTTTTGCCTCAGCAGGTGTTTGTTCTGCATATCGTTCCTTACGATTTGCTTTGTACTCTGGGTCAATAGACTTACGGTAATTACTACCGCCATCGCCTAAAACGACTATCTCCCCACAGTTATAGGACTTTGCCAAAGACTGTACAGTTCTTACATATTCATGCTCGAAGTCTGTAGTACCTTGGTGTTTCCATCGAAAAGCTAGATTGAGTCCATCAACAATCAATAAGTTCCCATTCGGGATCGGCTTTCCATGGCTCGTAAATTGTATCGCCATTTGTAAATTTTACCTCTTGTGTTTCTAAAAATTTATCAGCAAGAGTGACATAGCACCCTAACCAGTTTATGTACATGTGTTTTTTGTAAAGTGGCTTTCTTGTCGTTGCCACATACCACTGTGAGTGGTTTTCCTTGAAAATAAGTAATGGCTCTTGGTTCATCTGTTCAGATTGTTTACAAAGTTTAGACCACCAATTTACAAATACGTTACTCTTTTGAGTAAATACTTTGTGATTGAATCCCATATCTTTGTAATGTTTAATCTCTATACAGAAAAGGTTCTTCTTGTGTTCTACCATCAAGTCCCCTTTTATTTTACCAGAGCCACTACCAGGAGTCTGTACGAACTCTATTCCAGTAATTCTCTTTAACATTGCAGCAGCTTTGAGCTCTGCATCGTGACCTTTACGTCTACTATTAACCAATCAACTTCTCCAATTCTATATAACCACCGATATGTTTATCGTCTACTAATATCTGTGGAAATGTTCTAGCACCAGGAAACTTATCCCTAACGTCAGCCGCAGAAAAATCCTTGCCAATCATTTTATATAATACCTCTGTTACTTCGTCCACATGGTCAGCTAAGAACTTAGCTTTTTTGCAGTAAGAACAGTTTGGTATACTGTAGATTTCTATTTTCATAATATTCCTTATTATAACAGATTTTAAGTTTCTTGTCAAGTAATACTTTCGTAATGCTACTCAAGATAACTTATATTATCTTCTTTTGTGATTTCTATTTTCTCTAGTAGTGGATGTGTCCAACCATGGGAAACTAGATATGTGTTAAGTCTCTCTTCTTTTAATAGAACTTCTACTACTTTTTCTTTACCTTGCTCGTCTAAGGCTTGGTTTACCTCATCTAAGAACAAGACGTTAATCTGACTTCTACTAATAGATGTCATAAGTTTTCGTATTGCAACTAGTGTCGCAATGTTTACTCTCGCCAGTTCTCCACTAGAAAGAGCTAGTATGTCAATAATGTTTCCATTATCAGATACTTCTACATTCAGTTTATCATTCGTAACAACGAAATTAATACTAAACCTACCATCAGAAAACTCTGCCAAATAGTCATTAGTCATTACTTCTAACTCTTTGACAAGACTTTCTATTTTGTATGCCAGTAGTCCGTTGGTAGAAAATGCTTTCTTAAGCGTTTCAAGTGCCGCCAAGTGTTCTTCTTTACCTGATAGTTCAAGTTGAAGTGCATCAAGCTGACTTTGAAACTCCGCAGTCTGTTCGAGTATAATTCCAACTCTCGTGTTATGTCTTTCTCTCTTTTCATTTTCGCTAATTACTTCTTGAAGAACCGACTTAGCACTGGTAATTTCTTGGCTAAGTGTATTAACTTGCTCTTGTAAGTCATCTTCTGAGAGGACTGTGGTCGTGAGGTCGTGGTCGATAGACCTGTAGAGGTCTTCCCAATTTTCCACTTCTCTTTCGGCTGTCCTATATATCGCATTTTGTTCCTCTAGTCTTTGCAGCTTTCTTGCGGCTTCCTGTGTGAATCTTTCACAATTGTCTCGTCTTTCAGTATGGTCTTTTATCATACTATTTACAAACATCTCATTAACTTCCCCTTCACACGTTGGACAAACCATATCGTCTAAGGTTAATAACTTCTGATACTTGGTAAGCATTCTTTCTTCATGAACCATCTCAGATCTCCAAGTTGCTACAGAAGAAACAGCATCATTAGTATCTT
>Ga0222715_10002177_pt1 | contig 18139 bp, 35 predicted proteins | sample C33_9DmetaG_FD_165056 | JGI IMG/M metagenome (GOLD analysis project Ga0222715, IMG submission 165056) | Estuarine water microbial communities from San Francisco Bay, California, United States - C33_9D | ecosystem: Environmental > Aquatic > Marine > Unclassified | place: USA: California... | reverse complement strand
AGCAAATTCCCACTCGCATCTATCGTCATTGCTTGGGTAAAAGATACGTTATTACCTGCCGTGCCAGCAGCGGAAATGTACCATTCATGTGTGCCACCACTCGTCTGCACGTATCTCATTGCAGGAAATGATGATGTGCTAATATATTTCCAATTACTACCATCGTAATACGCATTGGTAATGAAATGACCATTAGGACTAGCACTCGCAAATACACCACCGCTTGATCCATAAGCCTGCACGGCCTTTAGGCCTGACCACCAAGCACTCGGCGTAACACCCAAGCCGAGGTTGCCTGCGGAGTCGATACGAGCGCGTTCGGTTGCACCAGACAGAAACTTAATGCCTCCACCAGATTCGGCAGCTATAGACATGTAACCTGTGCCAGCGCTGTAGCTGATAGTACCGTAATAACTAGCATTAGAACCAAAAACAATGACATCACCGCGAATGTCTAATTTTGCAGATGCTCTGGTTGATGTCGCACCAATCAGCAAATTCCCACTGCTGTCAAAACGACCGCGTTCGGTGTTGTTAGTGAAGAAGTTCAGAATATTGTTAGTCGGGTCAAAGCCGATGGATTCGAAGAGAGACGCATCTGACGCAATATAGACGGCTGGGGCAAGGTGGCGCACAAAGAAAGGCGGCCCTTCACTCGCTTGAAGTCGCATGGAAAACGTATTTCCAGAGGTTACATCCAGCTTGTATATCGGCGTCATTCCGATACCGAAATTAGTTCCATCGAACTGAAGCGCCGTTCCGGTCGTCAGAACCTTGCTTCCGTCCAAGTAGGCGACGCCGTTCGCAGTGCCACCGCTCAGCGTAACCGTGCTGCTCGCTGCGAGTGTGGTGAATGCACCGGAAGCCGGTGTCGTCGCGCCAACGGTGCCATTAAGCGGGCCGGAGAATCCGGTATTTGCCGTGATCGTCGTTCCAGTGATGGCTGCGGGGGTATTGCCACCGATGATGCCATCGAGCGGACCAACAAACCCTGTGTTTGCTGTGATCGTGGTGCCGGTGATAGCGGCAGGTGTTACACCGCCAATTACAATGCCGTTGATTGTGCCGCCCGTTAGTGTCGCACCAGAACTTGCCAGCGTGTTCAGTGTCGCCGTGCTGCTGGCGGTCAGAGTCGTGAACGCGCCAGACTCCGGAGTCGTTGCTCCAACAGTTCCATTTAGAGGACCAGAAAAGCTATATCCGTTCGCATCTAAAATTCCGCCAAGTTGAGGACTTGTATCCTCAACAACATTCTGTAAAGCAGAGTCAGCCAATGCACCCTGAGCAGAAGTTGCAGCGCCTACATCGGAAGCCGTCAAGGTTACAGCTCCCGTATAACTGTTTACACTGGTTACAAGGTTTGTTTGATCTAACTTTTGCCAAACAGTACCGTTAAATAGCAGCCAATCTCCTACCTGCCAATCACTAACTCCGTCCAAATTAGTAGTTCCTGCAACAGAAACTATATAGTAATAACCATTAGTTCCAGTTCCAGAAGCAAGACTTGGGGTATTAGTCGATGCGTTCCACGTTCCTTGATAAGACAAACCACCAACAGCAAGACCCCAAGACAAACTTGTTCCATTGGTAGTTAAAAACTTGCCAGCGTTACCTGTTTGACTTGGAATTAAAGAGTCAATTTGCGACTGAAGGCTTGCAAGAGTATCAATAACCTCTTGAGACGTACCGCCGCCATTTGTGATTACTTTAATCTTCTCCGCAATATCAGGAGCAACAACTTCTCCAACATTGATTTCTTTTCCAGTAGACAGATGAATAATCAAGCTACCATCAAAATCAATATGAGCATCTACTACAGAAACACCATCTTGACCATCAACACCATCTAAACCAGGACGACCATCCTTACCGTCTTTACCTGCTTTCCCATCTTTGCCAGGCTTACCATCTTTACCATCACGGCCATCTTTACCATTAATACCGTCTTTACCGTCTTTGATGCTAATAATGCGTTTTTCTAATTGAGAACCAATATCATCATACTTCTCAACTATGTCTTGCTCAATTTTTTTCAGAGCTTGAACGATAAGCTGCGCGTTTTCTGCAACCTTTTTACGCTGCATTTCACGCACTTCTGAAACAGAATTGTTTATCGCGCCAAATACATTATCAGCAACACTATCAATGGAGTTGGTTTCTAAGATTTTATTTATTTCCATTTAACGCTCCAGAAAGTTGCTTGATAAACTCATCTTCCATTTCAATTACACTGTCTTTTGCTTTTGACATTTGTAATTCAACAATTTTAGATTTGTTTTTAATATCTGCTTCTTTTAGCATTAATTCTGCTACTTTTACGCGCTTATCAAACTCTTTTGACGCAAGATCATCAGATGTCGGTAAGTTCTTCGTAACAGCAGACAGTGTTTTGGCTTCAATTTCCTTAGGCATGAGTTGAGCTTCAACGGCAAGTTTTGTTGCCTCTGCCCGATTCTGCTCTGCTTGGGTTGTATTAACAGCAATCTGTGCTTGAGCGGCTTGTAGAGCAAGCTGTTCTTTAGCCATCTGAAGTTGTTGCATCTCAGGATTTGGCTGAGACATCTTATCCAGCATGTCAATAAGCTCGTACCGATTAGACAGACTAGAGTTAGCAAGAACTCCTTTAAGAATAACAGGAAGAACTGGAGTGTTAGGCCCAAGCGTCTGTAAAAGAGAGATAAACTGTTGTTGTTCGTATTCCCTTGCGATAATCCCAAGAGTCGCGGTAGGAATGAACTTCATGTCTACAGAAGGATACCGTTCAGGGTCAAACTGCATGTAACGGTATGCTGCTTTCTTGATAAACGGAATCAAGAAATCTTCTTGGAAGTTTACTAGCGTCCGCTTGTATTTCTTGATGATAGTAGCAACAGCAAGAGACATATTCCCATCTCTTGATGCTTGAGAAACCATCCCCTGAGAATCCAAAGTACCAGTTGCTTGCAAAAGCATACGCTCAAAGTCTTTTGCAGTATTCAGACTGTTGGGGTCTGTATTGCCAAACTTGAACGGGTACAGAATCTCACCTGGGGCGCCATTGGTTAAAATAGCTTTGCCAGGCTTTACCTCAAACTTCATGCCCCTCGGAAGGCGCGTTGCGTCCATCGCAATCATCGGAGAGGTCGTTAATGCTAACGAATCAAGATGGCTACGAACTTGTGCATCAATAGCCTTCTGCATGTTGTATGCTTTTTCAATCGTTCCTCGACCAAGCAAACGATTAGGTACAGTATCGTCTTGATAAGCAATAACAGGACGATCTTTCATCATGTACGGAGATTGTTCTGCTTTTAATAACACTCCGTCATTTGCGATAACAATGATCGCTTCTACAAGATTCTCGTATTCGTCTTGAATCGAGTCTTCAGGGAATAAATCTACTTCTTCTTCGTTGCTGGTTAAGAGTTCTTTGGGAACTAAACCGTAGTACGTTAAGAGTTTAACCTTATCATCTCGATACTGAACTAACTCTTGAGTCGGTTCTAATCGCGTATCTTCAGGCGCAGTGCCAATATCTACTTTTTTGTAGAATCCTTCTTCTTGGCCTTTGACTACTTTGTGGATAGATACGTACTTTTCAATCGCAACGCCTAAGCAGTCGTCAATTGAAGTCCCATTGGGGTCGAAAAGAAAGTTTTTAGGATTGACAGGTACGATACGAACAGAAACCCGATCTTTTTCTACTACACCAATGGCTGCTTGCTGTTGACCAGGGATGGGTTGGGTGGAAGGTTCAAAGATTTTATCCGTTGTTACAATAATCTCACCGATACCCGTACCGTAAATCTCAGCCATTAACTCAATCTGGTCAATAGACTTACGGATTTTGTCTAGCTTGAAGTCTTCCATGAGTTGAGACTTGATAAGCTCAACATCAATCGGGTTTTGATTTACATCTCGAAGGTCGTCTTTGATGTCAAAGAAATCTCCTTGACCAAAGATTGCCTCCATAATCTCAGCATGACGGGTTTCGACTGCTTGTTGGGCAGCAGGAGTGACTAATCGGCTCCTCTCTGACTCCCTAGTTCTGTCTTCTACAGTCCACTCACCACGGAAAATGCGCTCGTATTCTTCCCAAAGCGTTAAATAGTTTGAATTTCGATAATCTCGCCACTTATCACAGTGATTTACAACAAACTCGACTAACTCACGATCTTCGTTAGTAGGTTCTTCAAAGTTTTCCATAATTAGACACCCGAAATAACATCAATAGGTTGCCACTCATCTGTAGATTCGTCTTCAAAGTAAGAAGTGACCGCTAATTGATCCATATACGATAAAGCATCAGGTAAGTCGTCGTGTACACCCTTCGATGGAAACATTAAAAGCTGGTCTACAAACTCATCAAAGTCTTCTTCTTCGTTTAAAACAATCTTTCCGTGCTCAAATCGTCCTTGTAACGCCCAAATAACCCTGTCAGTCTTCTTTTTATTGCCGTGAGTTAAGTCTTCAATATGACAGTAAACGTTATATTTCCTCATCAAATCGCTTAAATACGGCAAAACTGCGTTCTTTAACGCGCCTCTTTCTATGCCTACATTTATAGGCTTATAGTCTCTCACACACTTCAAAATGTTGAAAGCCGTTTCTTTAATATCCCATCTTCCATGTTCTATCTTTTTAACAAACCAAACACCGTCTTCAGTTACTTTAACGACAGCTATGGCAGTTTCGTCTAACTTCTTATTACTTCCAGAAGATTTAGCTACATCCTCAAATCCAGCCAAATCACAAGTCACGTAGTAACTTCCAAAATCAGGCTCTTTACCGTACTTTATCCAGTTCTCTTTAAATATATCGCTTCCAGCGTTATCAAAAGATGCCATGTACTCCTGTTTAAACGCAAAAGAACTTAATGTTTTCTTTGCCGCTTCAATCTCTTGCGGGTCTATTAAAGGATTGTCTTTGGTAGTAAAGTGCCAAGACTTCCATTCTTCGTCTTTCCCACTTTGGCCTAAGTTAAACAAATCATAAAACCAATTCCTGCCCTTAGGAGTACCAATAAATATCGCCCTACCTCTTTTATCACTTAAAGAAGCCCTTATAACCTGCTCCCAAGCCTCAGGCTTAATATCAGCAACCTCGTCTAATACAGCGTACGTTAAAGAAACTCCCCTTAAAGTATCCGGTCTGTCAGCACCACGAACGTAAATCATCGCCCCGTTTATTAAAGTAATGTCCATATTGTTAATATGGCTACCTTGAATAACCTCCCTGCCGATCTCAAGCAAAACATTCCAGATAATCTGTCTGGCTTGGCCGTTAGTAGGCGCTACGTATAAAACCGCACTCCCAGACGGACACCTTAATCCTTCAATCAATAAAGTAGTCGCAGCTAAACGAGACTTACCACACCTCCTGCCAGCAGCAATTACCTTAAACCTAGTCTTGTCCTGAAAGACCTCTTTTTGCCACGGTAAAAGACTAAAGTTTAGATCAGCCATTATTCACACCCAATCTTCTCACCCTCTATGATTTGCGGAGAATCAATCCCCGTGATGTTTATCGTGACAGCACTCCTCTGACCCTTCTCCTTCTCAAACAAGCTAACAGGGAGTAATCTATCCATACATAGCTTAATCATCGCTCCTTGATGAGGGTGTTCATCGTTCATAGCTATCTCTAAAGCCTTCTCTACTACATCCTTCCCCCTAGAACTAATCAATAAACCTTTTAGTTCTTTTAATTTATCTCCCTCAGTCTTTAACAAATTAGGATTGTCCGCAACCCTCTGTAAAGTCATCTTCACAGAACCCTTAGGACGACCACGCTTCTTTACCTCACTCATAATCATCCACAGAATCCTTAATAGACATACCTAAATCCCCATACTCATCATTCGTTATGCCTAAATAGCCACGTACGTTGTCTAAAAGCCTTAACTGATCGTCCCTGTATAACTCCTCAGGCTTATCCCATTGCTCAAATGTATAACCACGAAAGTATCCAGGTAATCCAGTAGACTCTAACCATCTGCTAAAGGGTCGTCGCTCTCCATACATTTTAATAGAATCATTGTATTGCCTCTGAAGTCTATTTAATTGACCATCATCCAATGAATTAATAAAAGCCTGATAACTCCTTCGCAGAAACGGGTCTTCGTAAACACCCCAATGACTTACGTAATCACCCAAAACATCTATAGGCCGAGTATCTTTACTCAAAACCTCAATCCCAACTTTACCCATCGGCAAAGACTTGGGTCGCGGGAACTCTTTGCTACCAGGCTCATCAGGAGCATAAAACTCTACATATCCCCTGTTATCCGCAGGAGCATAAGAAAACTCTATGTTTTTGTCCTTCAAATAAGGATACAACATCATCACATCATTAAAGTCCATAAACTCTCCTTTTTTGCAAAAGGATACAGAGTTAAATGATTTCTGAAAATGGCTTTTTTTGTGGGGCGGGGGTACCTGAAATTTTTTCTTAGGACGACCACCCCTCCCCCCCCCTATGTTAGTGACCACTCACTAACCATATCTCCGCCTCGCCGCCAGGTTAGTGACCACTTACTAACCTACTCGCCCAGGTTAGTGACCACCAACAACTGTATATCCATACAGTCATGCGCCGACGGTCAACGATAAATAAATTTTATTCCATCATCGAAACATTTGATTAAACTATTTATCTGAAATATGGTTTAATACTCACACGCGTCGGACGTTTTCCGGCAGTTAACTGAGGCGATACCATGAACAAGAACGAAACCCGCGAAGTCAACAAACTTCAGCAATACCAGGCGATGGGCGCAGATGTCGGGATGCTGGCACGTAGCCTGTCCGCTCTGATCCGCTCCGCCCGCACCAACAAGTCACGCGATGCTCTCATGTCATACGTGACGATGTTCGGTGTCTCGGGTCATCCTGATTTCATTATTTAACTGTTCAAACCCGCGCCGGACGGTGTCCGGCAATTACTTAACGGAGGCGACACCATGATTATTTCATCCTTTTACCGTTACGGCAGTGACGGATGGGTAAATTTGTTCGAGCGCGACGGTAAGTTTGTCGTGCAATGGGAGGGAACTCCCTCGTATGACAGCGGCTACGCCGCGCAAGAATTCGACACGCTTGCGGAAGCGCAGACGTGGTTTGACGAGGAGTTAGCCGTAGAAAATATGCGACACGCCGGACGGTATCCGGCAATTTCGTTTACCTAACGAAAGGGAAACCATGAATAAAGCCGAAGCATCGATCATCACCGGCGGTATCACGCATACCTCTAAAATGCCGTGTCCGTCGTATTCTCTGCCGACAGTCGCATGTAATACCGGTTTCCGCATGGCGCAGATTGCGGGCAGTATCTGTGCATCATGCTACGCGAACAAGGGAAACTACAAAAAATATCAGAACAATATCGAACCGGCGCAGCACGCGCGCCTGGAATCGATAAACCTTGCGATCGAATCCGCAGAGTATCGGCAGCAATGGCTGTCAGCTATGCAGGTATTGATCGGCAACAACAAGTATTTTCGGTTTCACGATTCCGGCGATCTGCAGTCTGTAGAGCATTTAGAGTTATACGCTGACCTAGCCCGCGCAATGCCTGATTGCCGGTTTTGGCTTCCGACACGCGAGTACGGCATGGTCTCAGCATTCCATGCAATGCATGACATACCGAAAAACCTGACGATCCGGCTGTCGGCCATGTTCACCGATAAGCCGGTCAAGATTCCGGCCAATCTCTCGGGCGTGAAAGGTATCACAGCATCCAACGTACACAGCAAAACGGGCACAGTTTCCGGCGCCGAATGCCCAGCATACAAACAGGGCGGGCAATGCCGTGATTGTCGCGCTTGCTGGACCGATACCGCAGTTTCGTATCCTCTTCACTGAAAGGTAGACAATCATGATCATTTTCGACTATGCCAGCAAAAAGGATTTGAAGGCATCCATCGGCAAACCATTGCGATACATCGAAACTTCATTTTTCGGGCCGGAATACAAAGCCGACGGTATGCTGACCGGCGCAAATCGACCGCAAATTACCGGCAAGGGGCGCGAATTCTTCGCAAATGTAACAATGGAAAACGGACTAATCAAAGGGGTTAAATAATGTTTACAAGACTTGAGCCGATTTTAAAATCTGGCGGGCTGTGGTATGTCGCTATCGTGTCCGGCAGTCGTAAAAAGGGTACCCGCACGGCAATACCGGTTAGCGAACCCGTTTACACGCTTGCACAGGCGCAAACATTCTGCAGCAATAACAGGGTTTCGGACTTCACAAAAAGCGGGGCCGCGCATGGATAACCTTTTATGGACGTTGACGGGCATGGCCTGCGGCCTGATTCTCGCCTATCTGCTCGTGCTGTTTATATGATAAAAATCATTCTGGCACTGGCGGCGCTTATAGTGATAATTTTCCGACAGTAGGCAAAAGGGGATTCGTCCCCTTTTTTTTGGCCTGAATGTTAGTAAGCACTAACGTTAGTAGTCACTCACTATATGGGAAGGCTGACGTGCCTGCGCCCCCTCTTTCTACTTAACCTTTTCCGCTTCCCTTCGATTGTTTATCCTTCTATTAGAAGGCTTACAGTCTATTGTCTCTCTCTACTGGATATCATCCTCGGTTCGCACTATTTCATGCGTTTATAGGCGATTCTGGGCAATCCTCAGCTGCATTGAACCATTCCCTACATTTATAACTTTTGTCAGCCTTAAACCTTTTGCCCAATTGTATAAAATTTTCATCAGATGAAATGCTTACGTTTAATGCTTCTCTAGGCATCCAATACCGGAAACCCTTTTTATAGAAATACGCATAAAACGATAAGACTTCATGATACCCCCTAATGATCGAACCATTCCCGGCCAGTAGCAGGATTCGGCGGTCAACGTCGTTTAAGGTACGTTTTAACCATTTAGCGTTTTTTTTAGGCGGTCTGCCCATTATCCTGGACTACTATTAAAGAGTAGATAAAATGTTGTTTCGGGCCTTTTCCTGCGTTTTGTTTCTCGACTTTTTCTTTTTTAATCTTATTTTTTTTGATTAAATGCCAAAGTAATACGTGGATATTGTCTATTCCGGTCTGCTGCTGAATCTGTTTCGCAGTAAATTGACCCTGTTGTAATACGTTTAAGATACGCTCAATTTTGCCCATGTTTTTCCTTTAGCTTGTACTTCGTTACAGTTGTATATCCTGACCTTGTATGAACTTTAATGTCCTCTGTATCGAACTCGTGCCCTTCTTTCTTTAGGTCATAAATCCGGCTCGCAAGCCTTGTTACACCCAATTCTTTAATCGCCTCCAGAGAGGTAATGCAATTGAATTGTTTCATATAATCCAATACTAAATCATTCTGGCTCATGGCTTACTCCGTTTAGTTTAGAGACTACTTTGTTGTGAGTGTCATCGTCTTGCTTTGATACATAACCTTCAATATCTCCGTGAACTAGCTTGAAACTTATATAAGGATGATCGCACTTGTTTTCTTTAATCATCTTTGATTGAAACTCTTTAGTGCAATCAGTACAGAACCAAGTTGAATACGGCGGTAGTGAAGCATTAGCTAGTTTTCTCCACTCCCAGAACTCATCATAATTTGTACAGTTTGGAATCCGTTTAACGTGATACTGCAAAAGGTGTCGTCTCATTTAAGTTTATACCTGTCACGACAAGGCGCACATACGTCGTTAATCAACCTTCCCGACCATTCACCACATAAATCACATTCGCCAGGCTCGCCTTTTTGAAGTTTCGCAGCCTTTCTGATTCTTTTTACTTCAGCGTCAGTCATGGCGTCCTGATGCTCATTAGCTCGATCAATCTCGTCGGACATCTAATGCCTCTGTCTTTTCCTGAAAATGTTTAATTAAATCTTCCAGCTCAGTCCGCGTAAACTTTCTTGTTTGATACTTTAACTGCATCAATTCTAGTAAAGTGTCTTTTCCGTATAAACGAAGGATGTACAAACTCATATCATCCTGCCGACCACCCATAAAATGATTACACCTAGTACATTGAGGATGTACGTTCCTCTCGTCCCATCTGGTTGACATGTGTTGACGTTTAATAAAGTGTCCAGCGTCAATATCTTTGTAGTACTTGTAAGAACCACAAGTCACGCACTGAGTAGTACCACCTTCGTCCGAGTCTCTTAGTCTGATGTACAGAGAAAAAACTCTGTCCAGCTTCTTCCATAAAGTCTTTAAAGGTACTAACTTTTTACGCATAAAACTTTAACACAGTTTCAAACGCATCAATAAACTTTTTAATTGTTTTTTTATCTTTAGTAAGATCGTGCTCAAAGATTTTGACCTTACCTTTTTCGTAATACCTTAAATCTTCCAGACTTTGCTTGAGACCCATTAAAGTAATGTCATCAATCAAGTCTCCACTTAACTTTACCTGAAGGCAGTTATCTTTTCCCTTCTTTGACATCTTTGGTGACATGAGCAATGCGGCTTCTCTTTCCATGAGTCAAAAGCTCCCCATTTCTTCGTTAAAGTATCTACCAGTGCTTTCCTGTAAACCTTACATGGTTCAGTCAGGATAAACCTTGTTTTGCAGTGTTCGCAATTAAAGTCATACACTGAACTGTTTAGCTTACAGTCTATCATCAGTTAAATTTTAACGAATGTCAATAGGGTGGTGCAGAGTCACCACCGGAGGGATATTGTGGCCTCTGCTGCCGGTGTTTTTTTGCGTACCATGACGCAAGAATCAGCCACTACCGGCTTGGCTTTATCATTATACTAAACCTTTAAACAATAAGACCACTACCGAAACCAAATTCGGTGAACTAAGCCAGGTGTCGTATCCCGTAACAACGTTCTGACCGCTGGCCTAGACCAGTTGGGTCGGGCATAGCAGGTGTCTCCCCTCGCTCCGCAGCTACTTCTCCTGCGGCCTCTGCCCCGACTAGGACTTCTTACTTACGCCCTGTCCCTTTGCGCGGCCATGAAAAAACCCCTTACGGCTGGGTTAAGGTCGTGGCTGGGAGAAGCGCAAGCACCAGAAAGTCGCTTTCCCGACCAAAACCCATGCGTAAAGGGTCTGCTGGTGCTCACGCTCCGCCACAGAGCGACCTTTTTCAAGGCAGAGAAATCATATCTAAATTGACAACATGACACAATCTATTTTTCAACTTTTTTATAAGCCATTGAATTTTAATGATAAATAATTGTTGACATGAATACTTTAACGCCTTAATATCACTCCACGGTCGAAGCCTGAGACCTTACAAAAAAGGATACAAGATGTTAAACGCTATCGAAGACATCAGCGCAGAACTGCGATACCTGACGGAACTCCTCGAAGTCAGGGAAAAAATCAGAGCATACAAGACTCTGTACCCCACCCAAAAAAAATACGCTTCTCGCCTGACCTATGACGTTATAACGTCATTGATGGCGCGTGAAATTCAACTCAAACAATACCTGGAGCAATAATGGAAACGAAAGCAATCTTCCCCGCGCTGGTCAAAGCACAAAAAGAATTCGGGCCAGCACTCAAGACTTCAACCAATCCACACTTTCGGTCCAAATATGCCTCTCTGGATGCTTGCGTGGAAGCTGTCATTGACGCGCTAAACAATAACGGCATCATGTTAATGCAATTCACTCATCCTTGCGAAGACGGTGTTATCGTTGAAACAATGTTCATCCATGAATCAGGTGAGCATGTTTCTGGAGGTAGGCTGCATGTTCCCGCGTCTAAACAGGACGCTCAGGGATATGGATCAGCTCTTACCTACGCAAGACGGTATAGCCTGCAAGCTGCCTGCGGCATCGCCCCTGAAGACGATGACGGTAACGCAGCGTCACGGATACAGAAGCCAGCACAAGTCAAGTCTGGCCGAGATTATGAAACACTGAAGTTTATCTTGGATGCCTGTGAATCATTGGATCAACTGAAGGAAGAATACTCAAAGATGACTACTGATGAACGATCACTTGTGTCCAAACTGAAGGACGAATTGAAGGAAAAACTGAAATGAGAGATCGCAACGAATTTCAGAATACTGGTGACTGGCACTCAGCCAGAACCGGAAAGCTGACAGCTTCTCGCATGGCAAGTGCAATGTCTTTCCTTAAAGCAAAAGCAGGCAAAGAACCTGAGGAATCGTCTAAAAGATACGATTTGAAGAAAGAGATTCTTCTGGAAAGACTCACCGGAAACATCGTAAGCAAATTCGTCAACGATGCTATGCAATGGGGAATCGACCATGAACCACTGGCGAAAGAGGTTTTTGAGCAAAAGACGGGTATTCTCATTGAAGATGTTGGATTTGTTGATTTTCCTGGTGGCGTTGATAACTTTGGCGCTTCTCCCGATGGTCTTACCTCCGACGGAGGACTCATCGAATGTAAATGCCCAACAGAAAAAGTCATGCTAGAGTATTTGTTAAAGGATACAATTCCTGATGACTACAAGAAACAGATGTGTGTTCAATGTCTTTGCACCGGAAGGTCTTTTGTTCACTTTGTTGCATACGACCCAAGACTTCCAGAAGACATTAACTTTTTCCACAAAGTCTACACGCCAACGAAGGAGGAGCTAGACGAAGTTTTACATGCAGCAATGAGGTTTCTCGAAGAAGTTGACGAGATGTTTTTGCAATTAACTCATAGGTGATATATGGCTTACGAAATGAAAGCAGGTGAAGGATCGGCATTTAAGAACGAAAAGAAAGAAGATTGGCACGCAGACATGCGAGGTAAAGTCTTGCTGCCTGACGGTAAGACTCATTTTCTTGACGTTTGGGAAAAGCAAGACCGCAATGGAAACACTTTTGTGCGTATCAAGATCGGAAAGGAGATTCAAGGCCGTTCAGATAATCCGCCCGAAAAAGAACTTAAAGACATGAAGGATGACATTCCGTGGTAAATCCAATCTTAGGGGAGCAAAGAATTGACAAACTTAGATTTCATGTTTCAGAACTCGCTCAACAGGTTGAAGAACTTATCTTTGTACTCAAAGAGCAAGGATACGACAATGAACTCATGTTCCACAAAGTCAAAAAAACAGTCAACAAAGCAAGACAAGACCTATACGGAAAAACTTGGGAAAGCAAAAGAGTATCTGCGGAGCAAAAATAAATACGCAATCGACAGCAATAATACGTTTGTCTACAAGGACTCATCTGGAAGAACTATCACAAAAGATGAGATCGAGCGCGTAAAGTCTGAGGTTTTCCCACTTAGAAAAGTAATCTAATAAATAGCCGAAAGCGGATGCCGGTGTAAGTCGCCTGTCGGTGCATCGGACGCAGCGAGTAGGCTTACTTTTGGAAAAAAGATGAATAGAGTTTTATGTTGGTTTTCTTGTGGCGCTGCAAGCGCATATTCAGCAAAACTAGCTATTGAAAAATACGGTGATTTGGTTGAGGTTGTTTATTGCGATACTTTGAAATACGAACATCCAGACAATTTAAGATTTATGCACGATTGTGAGAAATGGTTCGGGAAAAAAATTGAATTAATTCGCTCTGCAAAATACTCAGATATTTATGATGTATTTGATAAAACGGGGTGGCTAGTCGGACCAGCAGGAGCAAGATGTACTACAGAGCTAAAGAAGTTGGTTAGGAGGAAATATCAAAAAGAAGATGATTTGCATATTTTTGGTTACACGGTCGAGGAGTCGAATAGGAAACATCAGTTGATGATTGGTGAGCCTGACCTTAAATGCGAGTTTCCTTTGATTGAAAAGGGAATAACAAAACGAAATTGTTTGGAGGCACTTTATAGTGCAGGAATTGAGATTCCTGCTATGTATAGGCTAGGCTACCCTAATAACAACTGTATTGGATGTGTAAAGGGTGGCGCTGGATATTGGAACAAGATCAGATTCGACTTTCCTGATGCTTTTGAAAAGATGGCAAAACAAGAACGGAAAATGAATGTCGCAATTAACAAAAGAATGGATGGCGAAAAAAGGATTCCAATTTTTTTGGATGAACTTCCTGTCAATATGGGCAGGATTGAATCGGAGCCAAACATTGAGTGCGGTGTGTTGTGTCTTAGTTGACGCAACATACGCAGCGAGTAGGCTTACTTTTGGAAAACGGATGGAATTCATGAACGAATTGATGCAATCCAACGACGCACTTGCTTGTTTGCTCAACGCTGTTGAGTCAGCCATTTCATCTGGTGATTGGAAAGTAGACGGAGCTTGTGATCCAGATATGGTGATTAACTGCGCCCAGCGTGTTTTAAGGGAAAACGGTTATCACAGAAACGTAATTAGCGGGGAGTGGCAACGCGCAATTTGATCCCAACACGGCGGCATGGATTGGATAATAAAACGCATCGAGTAGGCTAACTTTTTAGGAGATTATGATGAGTGAATTTTTATTAGGCATTTTGATTCTTGGTGTTGTGTACATGATTTATCTGTTCTGGTGTGTGCTTATCAAAGAATCGCATGAAAAGCAAACAGAAGACAAAGAATTCAATTCCCATGTGAATGTTGTTAAACGAAAATACAAACGTAAAGCAACCAAAAAGACGACAAGGAAAAAGACATGACATTCATGGATGCGCTAAAGCCTAGATTTGTGCAGATCAATCAACCTGCCAGGCTCATCAAGTTCAATGAAAGGGAGGAAAAGAGTTTATCTGTAGAGGAAAGAGTCATTACAAACAAGATAGTCGAAATAGACAGGAAACTATCATTGTTGAGAAACAAAAACGAAGACTACAAGTCAAGAATCCACAAGATGTCCAGAAGGCTCAACGCTGCTGAACTTCAGCCGATGATTAAAAGATTCAAGACGCACAAAGAAAACATACTCAAGCAAATAGAAGTGTTGAGAAAGAAACGAATAGAGCTTGAAAAGAAGGTTTAAATTAACGGGCGAGTGGTGAAATTGGTAGACACAAGGGACTTAAAATCCCTCGGCGCAAGCCATGCCGGTTCGATTCCGGCCTTGCCCACCATAGGAGAAACCATGAAACTGACCTACGACGATATCGAGACCTTGAGAGATACATTAGTATTTAAGCTGCCAATTGATCCTGATGAAGCCAACATACTGTGCGATATGGCAGCAAGAAGTCTTGATCTTGAATATGAAATGGGTGAAGAAGATGAATGACTTTGACGCCTTCTGGAAAGCATATCCAAGAAAAGTAGCAAAAGGCGCAGCCAGAACAGCATGGGATAGAACAAAAAACATAAGACCGTCATTAGACATCCTCCTAGAAGCAATAGAAAAACAAAAGCAACAGGAACAATGGCAAAAAGATGGCGGAACCTATATCCCACATCCCGCAACATGGCTTAGGCAAGAGAGATGGGACGATGAAGTAATTATTGACATAGCACCTAAAACATCACAAACTTTAGCGGCTATCGTTGATCTTCAGAGGTTGAAGATATGTGGTTAAGAAACGAAGTAATCGAGGGTATCCAGAAACTTCTGTCTATCAGGCTGAAAAACGCGCCTCCGAGTGACGTAATCCGAGGAACAGTAGAAGTTTGGACGGAAACTTTACTTTCTCGTCCGATTTCATGGGATGAAAAACTAGATAAGAAGCGCATTAAAACGGCTTTTACGGAGTTGTGCGCGGTTTCAGATACCTTCCCCACACCAAAGGACTTCCTGCGCGTCCTAGCGCAACGTGACAAACCCTTAAGCCTTCCTCGACCGATGGACAACAAGATTTCAGCAGAAAATAGAGAGGCCTTAAACAAACTATTGGAGGGAATGAGGAAATGAAAAAGCATAAAGTTTTATATGCTTTCTGGGCTAACGCGTTCGGTCCTTCGTTTAATAGTCCGAAGAAGGTTGTGTATGTCAAAGAACGCAGTGAATGGTGGAACAGAGACGGTGACCATTCAGTAAGAAAAATAGGTTTAACTGATGAAGGATGGATTTGCTTTGCTCATCCTGACAAGAAAAGAGTGCAGGATTTTGCAGACGGGTTTAACGCTGCAAGGAAAATAATGCGTGAGTTTTGTGGAGATAATAAATGATTGAATTGCGATGGGTTCCGGGAGCAATCAAAGGCGATGCATCTACAGAAGGTTCGTTTAGGCTACAGTATCGCCAGCAATGCTACAGATACCCCGACGGAAAAACTCTCGGAGAAAATTACGGAGGGCCGGATTGGTCAGAGTGGACGGACGTTCCTACTGTGAAGGATGAACGATGACCCAACAAACACCGGACAATAATTTTATTGTCGAAAACAAAGATTATGTTTTCATGCGCCCATTTCACAGTGGAATGTGGAGAATGGTGTAAAGATCAATGAGAGTGCGGCGTGGAAGGACACGCAAATTGTGGGCGACGCACACCACATAAAAAACGGCTATCGAATAGCAGGTATCAAGCCCTGCCACTCTCACCTTTTAGGAGATAGAAATGAAATGGCAACCGATTGAGACAGCACCGAAGGATGGTACCGTTATTCTTGGTTGGAGACGTTATCCAGTGGCAATACGCTGGCATCGTTCTTACGAAGGCTTCATGTGGCACGCCTGTATTTTAGATTCAACAATGTATGAAATGTGTTTTACTGGTGACGATCAATTACTAACTCACTGGATGCCGCTACCTAGCCCACCGGAGGAATGATGATTGAATTGAGATGGATTGAGGAGGCAAAATGAAATGGCAACCTATTGAAACAGCGCCGAAGGATGGATCAAGTACCCAACAAACGCCTGAATATAATTTAATGCGTACACCAGAATTTACATGGCAGTGGTGCTTTAATGGCCGGTGGGATGGAATCATTGTCAATGTCGAAAAGCCGGTGTGCTGGTTTCACCGAGTCATGCAGAGACTTATTCTCGGAATCCATTGGAGGAAGATTGAGGAGACGAAATGAAAATCTCAGATCTCAAAGACGCCCCTCAATGGTTACTGGACGCCAAGACAGACAACGCTGATGTTGAAATAATCGACGGGCGGGTGGTGTGGTACGGCGGCACATGGTACGGCGGCGAATGGCGCGGCGGTGAATGGCACGGAGGCACATGGCTCGGCGGTATATGGCACGGAGGCACATGGTACGGCGGCGAGTGGCGCAGAGGCACATGGGGCAGAGGCACATGGCACAGCGGCACATGGTTCAACGGCACATGGCACGGAGGCACATGGCGCTGCGGCACATGGCTCGACGGCACATGGTTCAACGGCACATGGCTCGACGGTGAATGGCGCGGTGAACGGGTTGTGATCCCCCCAATGTCTGTATATGGCTTGCGCTGGCCCGTGCATGTCTCAGACGCACGTATGCAGATCGGATGTCAGCGGCACACTCATGAACAATGGGAAAATTTCACCGACACCCAAATCGATGGAATGCACCAAGACGCGCTGTCGTTTTGGAAGGCCCACCGTAACGTGCTGCTCGCCATGTGCAAGGCACGGCGCACCGCCGCAGCGGAGAAGGAGACGAAATGAGCGAAGACAGAGACGCGAAGCGGCTGGAGGTAGAGGAGCGCGTGAATGTATCGTTTGAGCTTAAATCAGATGATGAAGGATTTAACAGTGTTCGAGAAATAATCGACCAAGCCATGCTTGAACGCGCCGCTATAGTCGATTTTAAATTTGATCGGTGCATTATATCGTTTGAGCTTAAACGGCTGAAGGCTGCTACGGAATGGCCGTGGATATTCTTACCCCGCAACCACGCCGACGCTATCGCTGAACTGGTGCGCGCTGTTCAGGAAGTAATACGCATCTCAGATAGAAAGCATGACGCTTGGGACGCTGCAAAAGCCGCGCTCGAAAAACTGGATGGAGGTAAATCGTGAAAACCAGTGAAGCATGGGAAATGCTTGCCGACACATTAGAAGTCTGCGGAATGCCTCCGTACTATTTTCAAGAAGCATACTGTAAAGGGTTGTGCGACTGTTTATCCGTAATGTGCGCTGATGGTATTATCTCAGACCGTCGACATCGCTGGATGTCTTTACAACTACGTAATCGCTTCGATAACGGCAAAGGATATTTCTGGCCAGAAGGGGAAGTTAAGCCAAGAATTAAAGCCTGCCGCATCCTTGCAAAGGAATCGTCGTGAGCATGACCAAAGCTGAGGAACTGGCGATTAAGTTGCAGGATGAGCTTATTGATATGGACAGCCCCGGCGACATAGTTATCCACCTTATGTCAGCCCTCCAAGAATACGGCGCTCTCGTTCGGAAGCGGGATGCTGAAATCGCTTTATCCCATGT
>Ga0222715_10002175_pt1 | contig 18145 bp, 24 predicted proteins | sample C33_9DmetaG_FD_165056 | JGI IMG/M metagenome (GOLD analysis project Ga0222715, IMG submission 165056) | Estuarine water microbial communities from San Francisco Bay, California, United States - C33_9D | ecosystem: Environmental > Aquatic > Marine > Unclassified | place: USA: California... | reverse complement strand
TCGCAACTACAGTATTCAATACCCTAAAGAATGCTGCAGAACCAATGATTAAAGAAGCAACAAAGAAGAAGTTTAAAGTTAAAGTTAAACAAGTCAAACCCGTACTACATTATGTGCTAGCAGACGAGGGACATGTTGATATATTTGAATACTCTGCTACTGGCACACGACTTGTAGAGAAGATTGATAATGTGGAGCAGTATATTCGAGATCAAGTTGAGATCAATTCTCTCTACGAGATTGATAACAAGATTATTATTGATGATGTCATAGCAGAAAAGTTCACAAAAGAAGGGCAAAAGAGATTTAAACCTCTGTTTGCCCCTGCTAAAAAGATTGCTAAGAAATTGTCTGCTAAGTTCTCGATTTAGAATGCTTTCTTAAGTTCGTCTTTAATTTCTACAGCGGCATCAAAACTGCGACCAGCAACAGAAATCACTGCCTCAGGACCACGACACCACACAAGGGATTGAATGTTACCAAAGGTTCCCCATTGTGCGTTCTCAGTATCTTTGGACATATCAGTAGCACCCAGTTCAAAATACTTTGCTCGGGCCCGTTGACGACAAGTGATAGCATTGGGAGTTGCTACAACAGTCACTGCCATTGATGGAGGACCATCATAACTACCAAGAGCAGAAGTAGCACCACCAAAGGGTGCAGAGACTGCAGGAATGGGCGACTCAACATCTCCCTTTGCAAGAATAGGAGCGCAAAGTGGAGTGGTGGGAATAGTTACAGCAGCTGCAAGAAGAATGTTATTCAACATAATAAATTACCTCAATACTTAGTGTCAAAGTAGTGCATCACTTGAACACACTTCAAGTAGTTGCTCCATTGTGCATCTGAAGCTTCCGATGGATTCTGAGTTCCAGTCAGTTCTGCACAAACAGCAGAAGCACTGAACGTTACTGTATCATCATATTGTGCAGCCAAAGCAGAAGCAGGAGATACTGCAATAGCAATGGCAGTTAGAAAAGGTTTAATCACTTTCAAAAGATCAATATCCTCATTGATAATACCATGAGAAATTGATTCTGTCAATCATCAGAAAACTGTGAGATGATCCATGCGATTACCATAACGGGTAATTGAACTACGATGTTATAGAGAATTGCGACAAAAATATTATCTCTATCTTCTTTTGGCTTATCTTTCGCAGGTGACTGTGACATGATCAAAAGGGCAATTTGATTGGCAGTTTTTCTTGAATCTGTTTGACTCCTTTAGGCATTACTGCTTCAAGAACTTCTCTCTTTGCTTGCTCAATGAGAGTTTCCCTATTCATGTAAGCATAGACACCAGCACCTACTGCAGATGCACTTAGAACGAATGAGGCAACTGCAAGAGCATTAAATACTTTCTGCATTTTTTCACCGTAAAAAAATTATTTATTATAGACTCCACGGGGATATAGTTGACCTATCTGTGGTCTCTTTGGAGGCATAGAAGTTCTTGCTGAAAGCACAGTTACATCCAAATAGTTTCCAGGAAGACGAATAGTTCCATTGGTTGTTTCTATACGTGCATATCTGGAGGCATTGAGAACCTCACGATCAGTTAAACATCTATCTTTATAAACTCGAATCAAAGAAATCTTTCCATTCAGATTATCTACACTACCACTTGTAAAGGAACCTATAGCCGTATTTTTAGATAGACTATTAATTGTTGGAACGTTTGCGGATATATCAAGTGTACCATTTATATAAAGGGATAGTGTAGATCCATTATATGTAACTACAAGATGATTCCATTCATTGGCAGTCACTGCACCTACTGTCTCTAAACCTTGAGCAGTTGCTCTGGTAGATCCAGTCTGATAAATAAAACTTACTTTTCTTGATCCGTCCTGAATTCGGAATTGAAAATTAAAAGGGGATCCACCGCCATCATCTTGTGTAAAAATCTGACCATAACTTCCAGAGTTTGAGTTGTCTGTCCAGTATACCCAAGTTTCTATGGAAAAATTATCACTATCGGTTATGTTCAATTCATCAGAAGCATCAATAATTCCATACGATCCTGGATATCCAGTAAACATCATTCGTTCCCATAGTGGATAACTGGGATCTGATTCAAAATAAAAATTATATAATGTAGCTGCGTCAATACCAATAAGGCTAGACCATGTTGATCCAGCTCCAACATAAGATGAATCAATAGAAGCATCCAAATTAAGAACCAATCCTTCTTTTACTGTATCTACTTGTGATATTACACGGGCAGTAGTTGATGTGCTAGAAACACCAACTACTGCTCCTGATAGTTTGGGAAAGGTAAAATCTGCCATTAAACTGTCCTTGCACAGAAAGCGATACCGCGTGTTCTTCCACTAGAATCTGTATTATTATATGAAGCGGTTATGACTGTATAAACTTCAGATCCACTAACTGAAATCGTATCTCCCTGTTGAATGTTTGCAGCAGTTGTTCCATAGTTGAAGTCAATGAGTACAAAGTCATCTGGTATATAATATGGACATGGAAGTAAGGCACCGTTTAATGGAAGTCCTTTAACAACAGCATTAAAATCTGAGGTTACATTTCCATAGTTAGATTTCCAAGTTAAACTTGAATCCCTATAGTAAATTCTCTGACTACTTGCCATATTGGTAGATGGATAAGTTACGGAAGATACTGCAGTTATTGCGGTCGTTGTAGCGTAGTGTGAATAGTTGCTGACTTGATCATGTTCAACACCAGCATATCCCATTTCTGCCGATCGGAAGGCTGGATTAGCGCCTTTCTGATAACTAGTACTTTCCACAATACCAGCAAGAGTTGATACAAACTCAATATTTGGCTGAGTAGTATTATTACCCGTTACTGGGTGTATCTGAGTTACTCCGCCCAAGAATAGTTCATCAAGATCCCAAAGATCGGTAGTAAAATGGTGTAAGAAAAATGTACCAAAAGTATTATCACTAATATGAGTTGATGATTTTGTAGGAGCTTTGTATGAAAATACAATAAAATTTGGATCAATAGATGACCTGTAAATATTGAGATCCAATTGGAATCCAGTATTTTTTCCAGTGAATAATTTATAATAGTCACTAGAATAATTACCAAATCTGTAATTTGGAGCACTATTTCTCAGTTGATTTGACCAGATAGAAATATTACTAGAGGTCAAAAACTGATTTCTTCCAATATCTGAACCTGGAGTTCCAGCAAATCGTTGACCATAACCATGACCACCAAAATAATTGGATGATGTACTAAACCAGCTTGGAAAATATTTTGGTCCGGCTAGTATAGAAACAACATCATTATCAAAAGTATCAGTTGCATGATTTACAGAAAACGCAGTGTATGTAGTTCCATATTTCTTGCCTGATTGTATTGTTCTTTTCAATACTCCAGATTGAGCATATGTGGTTGAGGATGTATTAAAATGTTTATCATGAAACTTAGTTTCGGATCCAAAAGTCTGATACGTAATATCTGCAGGGTCCGCTGGTTGAACTACAATATCAAACCAATATAGATGATAAGCAGTCGAATCAGTTTTTATCTTATATACGCCTTCTTGTCCAGGAGTAGGTCTCCAAGTAGTAACTGTTCCTGGAGTGGTGTTATATTGATTGGTTACGTTATATACTCTATTAGTATCTGCAGCTCCTACATTATTCCATGGCGCGCCATCTTGTGTTAGTCTATGACAAATATTGATATTATATGCGGTGCTAGTTTGATTATTAGTGATATTTAATGTGTCACCAACTTTAATCGTTATTGTTTTAGCAACACCTACTACTGCACCATTTCTATCTTCCCCAACGGCATCATAATAGTTAGAGAAAGTTACTGCATATGATACCGCATTATTAACACTGACAATTGGAACACTTGGTCTGATATACAAGTCTTCAGCTGCATATGCCGTTCCACCAATATCATCAGCAGCTAATACAAGCAATTCTCCACCAGTGTATCCATATCCAGGACAATTTAATGTTATTGCGCTGACTCTTCCCCTATATCTACTGACATTAAATGTTGCTCCAGTTCCTATACCAGATAAAGCCGTTGTTCTAACATCGTTCCAAGCATAAGTGGTATAGTTATTTTCTTTAGTTACATCATAACCGCCACCATAAAATGAACTAAATCCTACGGTTATTCCAGTTACTGCAGGATCATGCATTCCAGCCCAAGCAAATCCCCGTTCAAGTTGACAGATTACGTCAACCGCATTCCAAGTACCAACGTTTGCAGTATTAAGTCCGACTGTATGTTGAGTGATTGCCATTTATCTTTATGCCTCCAGTTGAAGAATGGTTAGGTAAGTGGTGATTGATTGGGTGTTATCAGAAAGATTTTTTATTGATGCGTAAATTGTGGTGTTTGCTGGTTCATCGAGATTACCTCCCATAACGAATGGACTCAAGATTTGATGAGTGGATATACCAGTAGTCACAATCTCTGCAACAACTCCGCTTCCTGGAGCGGGATCCTCTCCCACACTTCTAGATAAATCATTATCTCTAGATGCACTATCAGTATATAGTCTTAACCAGGAGTTAGTGGATAGACCAACTTTCATTAGTCCATAAGTCTTATCCCCAACAATATTGGTGAATCCAATACCAAGAGGAGCCAAGACAGAAGTTACACCAACAACAACCTTTCTTTCTCTGAGTGAACCACCAGAAGCAGAAACGGTTGCAATACCAGAAGTAGAATAGTCAACGTCAATTCCCTGTCCAAAGTTAATTGTCCTTGCAGAACCAACGTTGATTGCATCATCTACAACGACAATACCAGATCCAGTAGCATTAACATTGAGCAGAGCAGAACCATCAAGTGCAGGTAGTGCTCCATTTAATTGATTGGATTGTAGATTGGTAAGACCAGATGCATCTCCAGAGAATGTAGTTGCAGTAATAACTCCAGTGACGTTGATCGCTCCAGAGATTATTGTTGTGGCGGAACCTACATTCAAGTAGTTTGCAATGGTTACATTGTTATCAACCTGTAGATTCCTATAGACTCTTACGAGTCTGTCTGGTCCATCACCAGCACTATAAATTCTTAAAGTATCTCTAAGGTATGGTGGAATACCAGGATCAGTAGTCTTGAATACAAAACTACCCTGTTCACCAAACGTGTCTGTTCCAGTTGAGATACTGAATACAACCTCATCGGTTAGACTGGACTCATAGATTGTAGCCGCATCCGATAGACGTAGCCCATATCCATTTAACTTAACCTCACCCTTAAAGGATGCATCTCCACCAACAGTTAAAGTCGAAGTGGGATTTGTAGTTGCAATTCCAACATTTCCTAGAGTGTGGATACCTGCTCCAGTCTGGTTCCAGTAGTTTGGATTTGCAGTTACTGTTGCGACTCCAGCGGAGAGAGTTACATTAACGTTAGCACCAAAGTTTACCGTTGCAGCAACACCAAGAACAGATCCATCTTCTCTAATTTCAATACCCTGACCAGTTGCAACCACACCAGTCAGTAGAGATCCATCGAGTGCGGGTAACTGTCCAGTTAGATGAGAAGCGTCAAGAGTTCCAAACAATCCAGTAGCAGAAACAATACCAGCAACAGTCAATGCTTCTGTGATTAGAGTTGTCTTAATGCCTACATTACCATCAGAATTAATGTACTGTCTTACATTACCTTGCCCATCAGAAATAACTACATTGTTAGATAATGTTCTTATATCTAAGTCTGCAGACTGTCCTTGGAATGATCCAAGAATGACATTGTAATTTCCACTGGTCATCAATTGACCAGATCTATCACCAAGTCCTAGGTTATAAGATCCATTACTTACATTATATAAAGCATATTCACCTAGACCAATGTTATGCCCAGGACCACCACTTACCGAAGCAAGTGTTTGGTCACCTATTCCTATATTCCTTTGACTTCCAGTTCCTAAAGAGTTATTACCTATTTTTATATTTGTACTTGCTGGAATCTGTATCCTTCCACTGGTTAGTGTAGTTACACCAGAAACTCCAAGGTGTTGTACATGCAAACGTCCAGTGATATCGGTGTTTCCAAGAACATACAGAGTCGATTCTCCAGGAGCAAGTGTAGTACCAACACCAACTGATGAAGTAGTTCCAATACCAAGGACAGACTTTGTGAACGATCCAGTACCACCACTGCTACTGATGGTTGCGATTCCACCAGTTATTTGTACATCTACATTACTACCAGCAGTAATGGATGTAATTACTCCAGTTAGTTTGGATCCATCACCATAATATGAACCAATTACGGTTACACCAAAACCAATCGTCTCAAACTTTTTGGTGAGTCCATCATATAGTTCAACAGATCCACCAGCATTGAATACTGCAGCTGGATTATTATTGATGTCTACAATAGATACTGTATCACGAGACTTAATCTTATAACCAGTTCCATCATAATAATGTTCGGCGTCTGTTCCAGTACCAACCTTTAGTCTAATATTATCATAAAGATGAATACTTCCCAATGAAGTTGGATTGATCTTTATGTTTCCGTATACCTCAAGAGCTTCTGAAGCAATAGTTCCACCAACTGCAACAGCAGAGGTGGTTGTCAGACCAGTAGCATTCTTAGACCAATATGCCGTACCGTAACCAGCAGCAATCTCTGTGATAGCGATTGCAACATTTGTAATTCCACTAATCTTGCCAGTACCATCAACTGTTACGGATGGAACAGTAAAGCTATTACCATATGTTCCTGGGTTGGCACCAGTCAGTCCAGTAAGTCCACCACCATTACCACTGAATGATAATGCAGATATAATTCCCGAGAGATTGATAGTTGCATTTCCATCAATCGCATCTGCAATGTCTGCTCTATTTGCTCTTGGAGCAACAACCTGTTGGGAGTATGAAAGGATTGACCAACTATCTCCGTCTATGCCAACAATCCAGTCACCAGAGTACACACTGGAGATACCTGGATTAGTATATGTGGCTATACCTACATCAGTACCACCTTTAGATACAATGAAGTAATCACCAGTATTGATACCCACACTGGGAAGAGTTAGACCAATACCAAGATTTGTTCTACCCTGTCCAACAATGGTCAGTCCAGTAATTATACCAATAACAGCATCATAGAATCCAACAATATTGAGGTTGGTTCCTAGTGAGTTAATTTGTGCTTGAAGTATACCAACATCAACAGCAGTAGAAATACCCGTTAGTTTGGATCCGTCACCCCTGTATGAGGTTGCAGTAACGATCCCGTTTACAACAAGACCAGACTCATCAACAACCTTCGTGATGAATCCAGTATCGTTTGTAAAAGCAGATAATGCGGTTGGTCTGTTTGTAAGATTTAAATAATTTAGATAGTAAGATGGTAACTGACCATTTAGTTTTTGCGAGTCGCTAGATATACCAGCAGTATTCGCATAACCAGAGTTGGAGGAACTCCCTGAAGGTGGTGAAATAGTTAATCCATCACCAAGGATGGAATAGATCTCATTAAAGTTTGCGTTTACCTTTAATGCGCCCTGTCTCAGGGTATCCCCAGTACCGTCATTACTAGTAGCTCCAGTATTAATTAACTGTTTAGGCATTATTGACAGGGACTACACATATCAAGTATTTATTAAGTGTAGTCCCCCCAGGATTACAATTGGAACCCAGCGAACGAGTCCTTCTCCAAGTCTTGTTTAATGCCACCGATAAGATATGATTCAACTTCAGTCTCTTGAGGAGCAACCTGAAGACCCTTGGAGGAGATCCAGTGTTCAGTCCAAGGAAGTGGATTGTTCTTTGCGGGAATGTCGAAGATGGGTTTCAAACCAATCGCCTTCATACGACGATTCGCAATCCATTCAACATACTGAAGTAGAAGTTTATCATTAAGGCCAATCATGGAACCATCTTTGAATAGGTATTGTGCCCATTCTTTTTCTTCCTCTACGGCCTTTCTAAACATCTCAATTACATTCTCTTCTTCCTCTTCTGCAATCTTCAACATGTCTGGATCATCACCATCTTTCCATTTGTTGAGGATGTTCTGAGTTAGAACTAGATGCTGGTTTTCATCCCTGGCGATGAGGGATATGATTTTAGCAGAGCCTTCCATGAGTTTGAGTTCTCCGAAGGCGAAAGAACATGCAAATGATACATAGAATCGTATACCTTCCAGAATGTTGACATTCGCAACTGCTCTGTAGAGTTTCCGTTTGAGTTCATAGAGTTCTTCTTTTGCGTTAGGAACCCCCTCCAGATTATGCTGCCACTGGCGTCCAGACCCATATTCCTGGGCAGCATTTATAAACTCATTGTAAGATTTAGTAACCGATTCCGCTCTGGATAGGATCTGTTTATCATCAAGAATGGTGTCGAAGACTTCAGTCGGATCGGAATAAACATTCTTGATGATATATGTATAAGAACGAGAATGTATCATCTCCATAAATTCCCAGGCAGTCATAGAGGCTTCCAGTTCTGGGAGAGAACAATAGGGAATGAAAGCCATTCCAGGACCACGACCTTGAACGGAATCGAGAAGAATCTGATACCTAAGATTTGAAGTAAAGATATGTTTCTGTTCGGGACGCAAAGATTGATAGTCAGCGCGATCCTTTTGAAGAGAGACCTCCTCAGGTCTCCAGAAGTATCCTAGTTGTTGTTGAGTAAGTTTTTCAAAGATAGGATACTTGTAAGAATCATATCTTTGGACTCCCAAAGGAGCCCCAAAGAACATTGGTTGTTTCTTAGTATCAACCTTGTTACGGTTGAATACTGTCATTCCTTCTGGTAGTTTCTCAGATCTTACAAGATTCACAGTCTTCCTCCTGGCTTTCGATATCGTTGATTAGTTGTTCTAGAGCTAATTTCTTTTCGTCAATCTCGTCACTCTTCATATCATTTGTATTCTGATAGTAAGAAGTCTTCCACCCGTACTTGTAAGTAGTTAAGAAGTCCTGAGCAATGACTTGCATAGGAACTTCATTATTGGGATAGTTCTCAGGATTGTAAGACCAGTTTCCACTAATTGCTTGGTCAAAAAACTTTTGCATTACAGCAACAATCTTTATATATCCTTCGTTAGATTTCATGTCCCAAAGAAGCGTGTAATTATTCTTCAGAGTTTGGTACTGGGGAACAATCTGTTTAAGAGGACCTTTCTTGGACTTCTTAATGGACAAGTAATCTCTGGGTGGTTCGATTCCATTTGTTTCGTTTGACACAACGGAACTGCTCTCCGATGGCATTTGTGCGGACAGTGTGCTGTGTCTGAGACCGTCTTTCTTGATAGCATCGCGTAGACTATCCCAATCATAGTGGTATTGCTCCGAGGTGATTTCGTCTACATCTTTCTTGTATGTATCGATAGGGAGAATACCATCGAAGTATTTTGTGCGAGGGAATTCCGCACAAGCACCCTTCTCCCTAGAGAGTTGATTGGAGGCTTTGAGAAGATAATACTGGAAGGCTTCCGTGAGTCTGTGTACAGCGTCCCAGGCGTCCTGTGAGTCGTACTTCCACCCATGTTTAGCAAGATAATGCGCCAGACCAATATAACCGATTCCAAGGGATCTACGACCCAATGTGGCGAGTTCTGCGGCTTTGACTGGATATCTTTGGTAATCGATGAGTTCATCAAGGGCACGAACAGAAAGGTCACAAAGACTTTCTAGTTCATCTACATCTCTTAGTTTACCTACGTTGATTGCAGAGAGAATGCACAGAGCAATCTCGCCATCAATTGCATCAATATGTTGAAGAGGTTCAGTTGGAAGAGTGATCTCCTGACAAAGATTACTCATGTTCACCTTATCCTTGAAGGAAGAGTGAGAGTTACAGTGGTCGATGTTCATGATGTAAACACGACCAGTCTCTGCACGTTCTTTTAGAAGGTCCAGAATGAGTTCCTGAGCTCCGATAGTCTTTCTTGGAACAGACTGATCTCGTTCATAAGACTCATATAGACTGTCAAATCCATCAGTGCCAAAAGCATCATACAAACCAGGAACGTCATGCGGAGAGAAGAGGGAAATCTCTGCGTTGCGGATGAATCGTTCATAGAAGAGTTTGGAGATTTGGATACTGTAGTCTAACTTACGAACTCGATTATCTTCGGTTCCTTTGTTATTTTTTAATACTAGGATATCTTCTATTTCTTGGTGCCAGATTGGGAAGTGGACTGTCGCGGATCCACCTCGTATGCCATTTTGCGTGCAACATCTGACAGTTGCTTCAAACTTCTTGAGAAATGGTACAACACCCGTGTGTTGAACTTCTCCCCCTCTGATTTTACTGTTGATGCCACGGATTCGACCAGCGTTGATGCCGATGCCCGCCCTCTGTGCAACGTATCTGCCAATAGCCATATCAGAACTAAAGATACTATCGAGGGTGTCATCAACATCAACAAGGACACAGCTAGCAAATTGTCTAAGCGGAGTTCGCACTCCCGCCATGATTGGTGTTGGGATGTTGATTTTGTGCTTGCTGATTGCGTTGTAGTATCGTTTGACATAGTACAATCTAGTTTCTTTGGGATATTCTGCAAAGATTGTCATTGCAATCAATGCGTACATAAATTGTGGAACTTCATATACTTGGCCGCTGCTTCGATCCTGCACGAGGTACTTATCAACGACCTGACGTAGACCTGCATAAGTGAATAACATGTCACGGCTATGATCAATATAACTATCAACCTCCACAATCTCATCTTCAGTGTACTTGATAAGAATATCTTTGTCATAGATCTCCTTCTCTACACCGAGTTTTACTTGAGTCAGTAAATCTGGAAGTTCTTGGCGTCTTCCATAGAGACTCTTTCTTAGAGAAAAAAGAAGTAATCTTGCGGCCACATATTGATAGTTTGGATGATCCAAATCAATCAAATCGGATGCACTACGAATGAGAATTTCTTGAATCTCTGCCGTAGTAATTCCATCATAAAACTGAATACCAGAGTTAATCTCAACTTGACTTGCAGAAACTCCTGCAAGTCCTTCACAAGCTGCATCAACCATTTTGTGCAGTTTGTCTAGGTCAAGAGACTCAATATCACCACTTCTCTTGACTACTTTAATACCGTTACTCATACTCGTTTCCAGGTCTGTAATTTTAACTTAGCTTCTAATCCTTGATAGACATTAGATTCTACCACTTCCTGAACATTTAGTCCAGACAAAAACATATCATTTAAATCCTTTTCCCTTACCTCCTTTGGCCAAATGACTACCTTATAACCTTGCTCGGTGGTTCGAGCAATACGTTCAACGATCTGTTTGTTCCTCGGTTCGTTGTCAAAGACGAATGTAAAACTATAATCAAAGCCGCTAAGTTCAACATCAGCACCGCACATAGCAATGGAATTGCCAAGGAAGTGGGAGTCGAACGGTCCTTCGACAACATAAACAGTATCCTCACGTTTAATTGAATCTAGTCCATATACTTTAGGAGCATTGTCCTCAAGCATAATTGTGATATATTTGATTTTTGAATTTGGTAGTAGAGACCTACCCTGATATCCTATCAGCCTTCCATTATACCTGAGAGGAATGACGATGCGTGGTTCGTCTTTTGCAACATTATCGAACGTCTCCTTTTGTTGATTTGTCCACTCCTTAAAGTGTTCGACGTAGTACAAATCTTCCAGTGCTTTACTGGGAAGTCGTCTACCCTCTAGGTATATTCGAGCGGGATGTTCTTTATTTAGGTCTGAGATCTTTGGAAGAGAAGATAAAATATCAGACTTTTCAAACACAGGTTTCTCAAACTTAAAGTCTGGTTTGGGAGTATTAGATTTCTTCCCCACAGCCCCGCGTTTATACCTCTCCATGACGTATTGATCATGAATTATGGGGTCTTGATCCTTCAGAAAGTTTGTAAGGGTCCTACAGACCCCACAGTTGTGGCATTTAAAATTATAGTCATTCTTTACTAGGTACAGATATCCCCTAGCTTTATTTTTGTGTTTCTGTGAGTCACCACAATAAGGACATCGGAAGTTGTAGAGACCAGATTTCTTCTTTGCAAACTTCTGTAGCCGTGAAGAAACCAGACCGATGTACTTGTCATCAACAAAAATCATCAGATAGATACACCTTATGTGGATCTATGATACTCTATTTTGTCCCTCGTGTCAATCTTACCTAATCTGTTGAACCTGGGCCTGTGATCCCGAACTACCTACGGTCAACAAATTACCAAAAAATGCTGCGGATCCAATTACAATTACGGCAGCACTTCCAATCCCTGTAGCTAACCATCTAAACGTTGAGAGTTCAGATACTTTGGTCTCAACTCTTTCAATTCTTGTAATGACTGCTGTATGTTCTTTTGTATTACTAGTCTTTACTTCTTCCAACATCTTGATGATTAATTCATCAGCACGATCAGATTGTTCAAGTCTCTGTTCATGTCTTGCAAGAACTTGAGCGATCTGACTATTTCCTTCAGAGATCTTGTCTACTGCTCTTTCTAATTTGTCAAGCATCTCTTTAGAGAGATCTTCATATATACCGAGTTTAGATTCTAAAACCGCTAATTTTTGAAGACCGAAGGCCATGTTACCTCTTTACGATATCAGAGACTTTTTTAACTTTCTTCTTACGAAGTGGTTTATCATATCCAGCAACAGGTCCCTCTTCTGCAGAATCTGCAGTGAATCCACCAGTACCAGCGGTCATCATTTCTTTGATGACTCTACGAACGTTCATTAGAATTCTATCGTCATTCATAATTGTTTTAGAGAACTTAAACAAATATCATCTAGGGGAATTTCGTGAATTTGAGATCTAGGATACTCAGGCAACTTACCTAAGTAGACAATGAACGTCTTAACAACAGGCCACAAATCCTTATCAATCTTGTAAAATAAAAGAGGAGTTGCAGCCTCACCAAAAACATTATACAAGATAATAAAATGATTGATCAATAAATGAGACTTCAAAACGCCAGTTGTTTTATAGCGTTTTAGAAGTCTCTTTATCCATTTGAATCTTTTGAGGTCTTCCTCAAAATCTTCCTTAGTAACTGCATGTGGATTTTCGTAATTCTTAATAGCAAAGATCACATAATTATTATCATTTAATTCAGTAAACTTCATGTATTCATAACTTAGATTATATTATATATCAGCCAACTGCAGTGGTAGTTGTGATACCAGTTCCTTCAGCATTAGCACCTGCAACTTCAACAGATGTAAATACGAGGTCGGAAGCAACAGCGGTTGAAGTATCAGTAATTAGACCAACGATTGTCTGACCAGGAATGGTTAGAGTCTCAGCACTTGCACCAGTTGTGAAAGCGAAACCAACTTTGTTGCTTGCAGAAGTAGTGATAGCGTATCCAACGAATGCACCAGCACCCGATACAGAACCATCAACTACAAGAGTTGCAGCTAGATTCTTAACGTCAACTTTCTCGTTGTATTGAACTTCAACAAATGTACCGTATACAGAGGTTCCGAGGGTAGGCGAAGTAAAGTGAACTTTGACGATTGTCGCGTTACCGAGACCAACGTCAGTTGTACCAGCACCAGCTAGTCCGCCGATTGCAACTAGAACTTCCTCTGTCCCATCCTTGTGACGGAGAACCCAACCTCTCTCATCAGCAAAACACTCATTTAAGTTATTAGCTGGGTAGTCACCCGCAATCAGCCATTTTGGTCTGGATTCGTCTGAAGTAGAATTTCCCCAAAGAGGCATTGGCTTTTCTCCAATATGAACTATGATCTAGATTTATTTATAAAAAAAGACCCCCTGTAATTTGGAGGGAGTCTAAATTTAAGTTCTAGATCAAGCTTCTGCTTGTGGTTTGAATAGAAGTTCCTTAACAGTAGCAAGAACCATATCGTCAATGCTATTGTCAGTGGACTTCACATACTTGGTCAGAAGATCAATAACAAGATTTTTAACTGCTGGGTGCGATGCGAGTTGCATCACGATTGGTTTTAAGAGTAATACTACTGCTCCCATGATGGCCTCCTATGGTAGTCAGCCCTATTTAGTCAGAATAATCCTCATTAAGCATTTCTTTCAATTGTTCCTTTTGTTTAATCCCATATATCCTCTTCATCAAAGTCTGCATATGCCTCCGCCACATACGGTCCATGTTCTCTTTTTGACTCTCTCTCGACATATTCCGCTTCCTTTATACTAGAACTAAACAATAAAGATAGTTTCATTATAACGAATATTCCTGCGAGTGGTAGAAAACATAACGAAAGAATTAATGTTTTATGCATGGATTGAAGTTGGATAGAACTGAGTTCAAGAGTTGTGCCGAGTCTATCGCAAATTCCCAAGTGTAGTTGTTTATGTCATACTCTCTCAAGATTTCATTGCTTTTTTGTTTAGCAAGTCTCCAAAAATCACTGTCGTATATTGAACCATTGGCATAATGAAGATTGATAAAAAGCAGACACTCTTCCATCATCTTTCGATAAGACTCGAAAATCTCTTCATACTCCATAGTATGATTTATATACTTAGCGATGAATACATTAATTAAATTGTAACATCCAATGGAAGTTGCTTGTATGGGTTCCAGAAATAAAGCTTTGTTTCCATTATAAAAGATGTTCCTATCTTCATTCATAAAATCTTTAATGTAGTAACTCTTGAAAGAGAAGTCTCTGGCTTTATCAAAGTTAAGTTTGAACTTCATACCATCAATACTATTTGCGAATATCTTTTCAATATCCTCAATACATTCCCCTCTAGTGGTTAATTCAGAATTATACAAATATCCCCATCCACTTCTATTGTTGAGTGGTATGCCAAACATCCATCCATTTTTATGAGCATAGTGATACGTATACTCCCAGGTGTTATGCGATGTTGATGGAACCACCAAGGCAGAATTTACATATACATTATCACAGATTACATAATCCGAGTAGTCTTCTGGAAATCCACGACAGTCAACAACGTAGTCTGACATAAGAATTTTATCTTCCAATTGGACACATACCTGCCTACCAATGGAATCTATTGAGTTTACTTTTGCTTCCAGAATATTAAAATTCTTATACTTCTTCAATAGTCTGGGTAACACAAAGTCTTTTAGATTTGTCGTATCGAATTGTAGTCCATAGTTGCCAGTACCAAAAGGAACAAATATATCATCACCACTAGACCAATTCTTAAACTTGACTCCATATTTTGTAGTGGCATTTAGATCACCCCTCTCAAGGAAGTGAACATAATCAATACTATCAAATAACAAATAGGAGAGTCCAACTAAGCTGGACTCTCCTACACCAATAGATTCAATATCTGGATCATGAACTAATGTAATATCAAAAAAGTCTGGTAAACTGTGACATAGTTCCATGCATGTCAATAGACCTGCAGTACCAGCACCAATAACAAATACCTTCATTCTAAACTAACGTTCCTTTTGCCCTACGAATCTCTTTAAGTTCTTCAAAGTTCTTTTGTTTGGTTCCACCGTCATATGACCAAGCATATCCATTCTCAATCATAAGTTCATTAAGGGACTTCTCAGCATCAATACCTAGATACAACCATCCAAGAAGACGACCATACTTACCAAAACCACCCTCTAATTCTGTGCGAATAACGAGGTCTTCCTCTCCAGCAATCGCATCTTCCAGTTCTTTCTTCAACCAATTCGTTGCATCAATGCCTAGTTCCTTTTCCTCATTATTAGTAGTACGTTTTTCTGGAGTATCTACCCCAGCAATTCTAACTCTTTCTTTTTTGTAAAGATCAAAACCAAGATCTATAATGACATCAATAGTGTCACCGTCAAGAACTTTTGTGATCTCTACTACTCTAAAATTATAGCAGGACTTTCTACTTGGTGGTTTAAGTGTTCCCATGTTTATGAAGCTGTATCGTGAATAACGTTATAACTATCGAACGCAATGTTCCCAGCAACGCACACTCTATATTCATTTTCAAACGTTGCTGCTGATGTAGTATGGTGAGGATACACCATATGATTAATTTGACTTGGAAACAGAATCATTCTTCCTTCCATAGATCTATCTAGTTGATAGTTTCTTTTAAGAAGTAATCCCGTTGTAGATGGATAAAGTAGTTGGAAGTCCCCAGCATAAGGAGTGAAGGCTTCATTATCTGACTGTTCTTCCTTGTAATCATATGGAATATTCAACCACACCGCAAAAGAAAATAGTGCCGAGTGATCATGAACACTAAGATACTCATGAACCTTGGAACACCTTACCCAACATCTACTTACAGTAATCCCATGCAGTTGAGAAGTACAGAATAGAGTGTGTTTTCCATACTTCTCAACATACTGATTAATCATTGGGCCTAATACTCCCATCTGAAACTCTGCTTGAGTTTCAGGAGAGAAATTAAAATCCCACTGGGGAATATCAGTCCCCTTAGTAATCCTATGACCGTCCCATTCCCAACCTTCAGGAGCTTGCGACTTCAGATCATCATATAGATGATCAATACATTTCTGACTTAATTGTGTTTCAGCAATTCCAAAATTTGGCAAATCAATAAGTTGCATTACTATATCATTCCTGTGATTGTTTCCTGTGAAACCCCTCTGGTTCCGTACTATGTATCCAAGTTTTTAACTCGGAAACGTACACTCTTAGTTTCTCTGCTTGATGCAAATGAAATGGATCCTGGGTTTCAAAATATAATTTATTGTGGAGGTCTACACCATCTAAACACTTCTTGATGATAGGGTTCCAAGGTGCCCTATAGGAAGTATTCCATTCTCGTGGCATTTGTATTCGACCGTATAAAGTTGGTCTTTGTATATTAGATCAGCCTGACATAAATTAGGACCAATCATTACATTACCAGCAATCAAAATATCAAGCAAGATCACTTTTTCTTTCCTCCATTCTTAGCTTTCTTCGCAGTCGCGTTCCCTTGATTCTGCTTCCCCTGACCTTTCTTGCCCTTGTTCGCGGACTTGGCCATCTTCTTGCATCTCCTTAAATGCTAGTCTAAGTATATATACGACACAGTATAATGTGAAAGCCAATCCACAACATAATAGTAATATTACACTCCAAACAGGAGAGGTGAGATTAGGTTCCACTTCAATTGGTGTAGGCAATCTTAGCAGCTTTAATACCTGCACCACCCTCTAAAGTGTCAGATGGATCCTTCTCAGTTAATACGGACTCATTTGCACCAATAGTGAAACTTCCAAGTGTATCGCCACCAGAATTCTTTCTAGTAACAACTGCTGCCGATCCAGTATTGTGCAATCTAACTACTGTTGCACTACTGACGTTCGTAGCGGAAGTTAAATCAGTCTCAGCTGCTAAAACTTTAATGAGGGATGCCATGAGATAACACTAATTCTTTACAGATTATTTATCTGTTGGGAAGTCTCCTTCCAATTCTGTCAATCTTTTTTCCCAAGTAACACCGCCATCTTGACCCCTACATGGATTGATACAAGTATCATCTCCCAACTTGTTACAAACCAATCCCGCCAGGTCAAGTTCGTTTCCTTTCTTACCCGTTCCAGACCAATAGTGTTCACCATTAATCCATATAGCACCACACTTAGGGCATTCCTTTCTCTCAATCTTGAGATCGGACAGCTCTCTATCAGTCATCATTGTACTCCTTAAGGAACTTTTCAAAGTTGGTTGTATCCTTAATAAGTTGCCTCTTAAGTTTCCAACCCATCCACTTCATCTGTAACTGCACGAATGCATGTCGCAGTTGCAAATCAGCATATGCAAATAGTCTCAACGTTTCATCAACGCCTGCATAAGCAATTAAGATTGCAACAAATACAATGAGAACATACAGACTATACATAGGCAAGTATCAACCTGATACTATTATACACCTATTTAGAAACTATGGTGTAAAATTATGTAACAATAAGTGAGTTTATCCACAAAAATATCATATTTGTGTTATAAATTATCCTTATTTTAATTATTGCTTAAGTGTTGCGAAACAATAGTTTACCTTTGTTCAATCCAGTTAAGTACCGCAAGTGTTGATTTGTTGGTATTAGGAGAAGCACAGGCAAGGGTGTAAGTGTCGCTGATTGTACCAATACCAGATCTTCCAAGTTGCAATGTCGCTTTACTATCAATATCCACTAAAGAAGCACCACCAGCAATGGTAAATCCCGAAAGGAGTGTTATTCCTCCAGTGAGTTCAGTTGCTGTAGTATCATATTGGGCAAAAGAATTTGGATCTG
>Ga0222715_10002171_pt1 | contig 18152 bp, 15 predicted proteins | sample C33_9DmetaG_FD_165056 | JGI IMG/M metagenome (GOLD analysis project Ga0222715, IMG submission 165056) | Estuarine water microbial communities from San Francisco Bay, California, United States - C33_9D | ecosystem: Environmental > Aquatic > Marine > Unclassified | place: USA: California... | reverse complement strand
TGTGGAGAGCGCTCGTTCACCAACGTAACTGTCTCTGACCATGCTCTCTCAGCAATTCCGAGCGCAACCGCCGCAACGCCTGCACCGAGGATCGAGAAGTTGGGAAAGTGCGCGATGGGGTCATCGGTTGTTGGCTTCGCACCGATCTGAGAAATGATGCGTTCAGTCGGAACAAATGCATCGTTGATCGTGAAGTCGACCGATCCGGTACCGCGCATGCCGACGGTCTGCCAAGTGTCAACAATCTCGACTTCAGACTGAGGGACGACGACGGTCACTCGGTCACCGTCGTCGAGAACGACACCCGCAACGACCCAGTCACAGTGGCGTAAGCCGCTACCCCACTGCCAACGACCAGAGACCACCACTCCGTCTTCGGTGCGTCGGCCCTTGCCGTTGGGTGCGAAAACCCCGCCGACCGCGGTGGCAGCCCCAAATGTGGTCTTCGCTGTCTCAGACTCGAGGAAGCCGGCAAGGAGGCAAGTGGTTGATGAGATCATTGAACACCACCCTGTGGCACCATCGGCAAACGCAATTGCGCTCATCGCTGCCAGCGACGCGCTTGGCGAGTGACCTTTCCCCCCAACGTCAGGCGGCAACAACAAGGTGAAGAAACCCTCGTCACTCAACGCATCGACAATTCCATGGGGCAGCGATCGTTCTTCCTCCCCAGTATCGGCAAGCATACGAATAGCCGGCGCCACGCGAGTCGTCGCATCTAACAGATCGCTAGACAGCCACTTCACGAACGATGCTGGGCCCACATGCAGAGAGTAGATGAATACTGCCAGCCTCCACGCTCTTGGAACTTCGCCGTAGCACCCTCTGGCCGCTACCGTCTTCACGGTGAACGGTTGGAATATCGCAAACATCTTCGAAGAGATCGCAGCCACAATTCCTGAGGCGACTGCCCTCGCTCATGGCGATGAGACGATCTCTTGGGGAGCCATGAACAGCCGTGCGAACGGCGTAGCGCAGCATCTTCTCGACTCCGGACTAGTCGAACAAGACAAGGTCGCCCAATACCTCTACAACTCGCCCCACTACATGGAGAGCGTGCTGGCGTCATTCAAAGCAGGGATGGCGATTGTCAACACGAACTACCGATATGCCGCCGATGAATTGGTGTACCTATGGGATAACGCTGATGTCTGCGCTGTTGTATTTCATGCAACATTCATTCCTCAAATCGTGGAAATCAAGGATCGTCTACCACGCATACGTGCTTGGCTCTGCGTGGACGACGGCTCGCTTCCCTGCCCCGATTGGGCAGTTGATTACGAATCGCTGACGGCGTCGCCAGTCGAGACGAACGTCGAAGGCGCTTGGGGAAGAAGCGGTGATCATCTCATGTTGCTCTACACCGGAGGAACGACAGGGATGCCAAAGGGCGTGATGTGGCGCCAAGATGATCTAGTTAGTGCGCTCGAGGCCAGCAATCGCAACAAGCTTCCGGAGCAGCCAACTGCAGGGGTTGTTGCTGCCCGCTTGAAGGGTGCCGGTCCGAAAGGCCTTCCCGGAGCGCCACTCATGCATGGCACAGGATTTTTCAACTCTCTATCAACGATGCTGCTCGGTGGATCAACTACCACGCTCGCGGGTCGCAACTTCGATGTCGAAGAACTGCTCGCCACAATCGAATCAGCCAAGATCAACTCGATATCAATCGTCGGCGATGCCTTCGCCAAGCCAATGTTGCGGGCCTTAGATGCTGAGCCGGGCAGGTGGGACCTGTCAAGCCTGCGGGTCATCATCTCTTCAGGCGTGATGTGGTCGCGAGAAACGAAAGATGGGCTGCTGCGCCACAACGACCGTCTCATCATGGTCGATTCACTTGGTTCAAGCGAAGCAATCGGCATGGCGAGCAATGTTTCAACGAAAGACTCCGCTGAATCGCGGACCGGAAGCTTCTCACTCGGCCCAAATACCCGAGTAGTTACCGACGATGGGCGCGATGTCGAGCCAGGCTCGGGTGAGCGAGGAAGAGTGGCATTACGTGGCCGAACACCAATCGGCTACTACAAGGACGAAGAAAAATCTGCTGCGACATTCCAAGTCATCGATGGAGTGCGGTATTCAATTCCCGGCGACTGGGCAGAAGTTCGAAGTGATGGTTCAGTTGCTCTCCTCGGCCGAGGAAGCCAGTGCATTAACACCGGCGGTGAGAAGGTGTACCCCGAAGAGGTTGAGGAAACCTTGAAGACGCATGCTGCTGTCGCTGATTGCGCGGTTGTCGGAGTTCCAGATGAGCGGTTTGGGCAGGCGATTTGCGCAATAGTCGAACTCTTCGATTCGTCGGTGAACAACGACGTTCTCGTTGATCATGTTCGATCAAAAATTGCTCGCTACAAAGCCCCGAAGCATGTCATACGTGTCGATACCGTCGGGCGCGCGGTGAACGGCAAACTTGACTACAAAAAGTTGACTGCGTTGGCAGCGGAAACTGTCACGAGCAAATAAGTCGTTCCGAAATTTGACGTCGAAATGGATTCTGTCTGGTCACAGGTAACAGCAGTTCTGTTTGACCTCGACGGGGTCATTACCCCAACTGCCGAAATCCATCAACGAGCATGGCTTCAGGCGCTCAACGACTTCAGTGCTGATGAAACCGACTACCACACCTTCATCGATGGTCGTCCACGTCTTGATGGGGTGAGGGAATTCTTAGCTGGCCGAAATATCAACTTGCCTGAGGGGTCTGCTGGCGATGCGCCCTCCACGTTCTCAGTTCATGGAATTGCTGCGCTGAAGAATTCACTCTTCCTGCACATTCTCGATCACAACCCGTTCAGTGCCTATCCGGGATCGCTCGCTGTTCTTTCTGCCTTAGATGATCAGCAGACGCCCTTCGCCCTAGTCACCTCATCGAAAAACGCTGGACCAGTACTACGTGCAAGCGGATTGCACGACCGCTTCAGCATCATCGTTGACGGAATCCGAGCGGATGAAGAGTCGTTGAGCGGTAAGCCATCTCCGGATACATTCCTCCGTGCTGCGGCGCTGCTAGATGTGGCGCCATGTGATTGCGCCGTAGTCGAAGACGCCGTCAGCGGAGTAGCAGCTGCTCGGGCTGGTGGCTTCGGAAAAGTGATCGGGGTTGATCGCGGAGCAGGACGTGATGCACTCATTGCGGCCGGTGCTGGCCTTGTCATCAGCGACTTGCAAGAAACGTTGCCCTAAGCGCCGATTTCCTCCATGCCGCTGACACAATTGTGCGATGGGCGCCCGCTCGACATCTATTGACCGAAATAGATTCCCTGTCGACGAATGGGCCTTAACTGAAAATGGAGTGGGTCCCACTTCAGATGCTCACGACACACTTTTCGCCATCACCAACGGAGTATTCGGACTGCGGACACCACTGCGCGACACATCGGTTGGGACGCACGCGACGACCATCGTCAACCGGTTTTTTGAGACCTACGACATCGTCTACCCCGAAGACGCCTACGGGCTTGCACGCGTCGGCCAATCGCTAGTTCCAGGTCCTGATATCTCGCAGGTCGAGATCGCCATTGATGGAAAGAAATATTTGCTCTCCTCAACACGCTGGACTCGCACCCTAGATTTGCGATCTGGCTGTCTGAGGAGAACCTTCCAACTCACGTTGCCCTCTGGCAGCCTCGTCGTACTGACGCACATCACCTTTGTTTCTCAACACTCACCCCAACGCGCATTCCAGCGTTGGAGGGCAGAAGTTGAAGAAGGCGGATCGACGCACCAGATCTCGCTCACATTTCATTGTCGACATGACAGCCCGACTGACACAACATCAGATGACGATCCCCGCAAAGGACATGAATTCACGGCTGACAGCGCTCCAGTCGGCATCATCACGGCCAATCAAAACGGACTGATCTCAAAAATGATGACTCGTTCGTCCCAGTTACAACTAACGACAGCGATGACAACTAACGCAGCGCCCCAACAGGTCACCACCGCCGTGCTTCAGTCACACGCGGCATCGATGGTGATTACTGGCTCGGTGGCAACGTCAGAGCCATTTGAGGCAGCTCTCAATGTTTCGGTGTCGCTGAATACTGCGAACGACAGCAGCTGGGACGAGAACCTGACGGCCACACAATGGATCGATTTCGACGGCGCATTTCAAGAGCACCAAGAACACCTCGACAGGTTTTGGTCGCGATCAGACATCCGCATCGAGGGCGACTCTGAAGCGCAGCAAGCGGTCAGATGGCACCTCTTCCAGTTATTCCAATCCTCCCCCCTAATTGAAAACCTGGGAATCTCTGCAAAGGGTCAAACCGCACTTGGCTACGACGGACACTATTTTTGGGACACCGAAGTGTTCATGCTCCCGTTCCTTGCACACGCGGTTCCTGAGCGAACGAAACACCTGTTGGCTCTTCGCCACTCGATGCTTCAACAAGCCAGGTTGAGAGCATCAACTCTTTCTCAAGCGGGAGCCCTGTACCCGTGGCGGACCTTGAGCGGCGAGGAAGCATCGTCGTATTATCCAGCAGGAACCGCCCAGTACCACATCAACGCAGATATCGCCTGGGCGATCGATCGGTACGTCCTTGCAACCGGTGACCACGACTTCTTGGCGCATGGAGGGGCGCAAATGGTTATTGAGACGGCGCGAATGTGGGCCGACTTGGCATTCGAAGGGTCCGATGGCCGGTGGCACATTCACGGCGTGACCGGACCAGACGAGTATTCGGCCGTCGTGAACGACAATGCGTACACAAATTCGATGGCCGCTCGCAACCTCCGGCTTGCGGCCCGGCTTGCTCGAGATGCTGCACTACACCACCTAGATCCGCTCTCAGATGTTGAGATGGAAACCTGGATCCATATTGCCGATCATCTGGTGATTCCTTTCGATGACACGCTTGGAATCTACGCGCAGGATGATCAATTTCTCTCTCGGCGTCGATGGGATCTCTCAGATATTCCTCAGGAGAAATTTCCACTCCTTCTTCACCTGCACCCCCTGGTCATCTATCGCCATCAACTCATCAAGCAGGCAGATGTGGTTCTTGCCATGCTGCTGGTGCCCGAAGCATTTCGACCGGAGGCGCTGAGAGAAACGTTCAGATATTACGAAGGCGTCACCACTGGAGATTCATCGCTCTCGGCTGCGATTCAGGCGACAGCCGCAGCAACAGTCAATTATGTTGACGTTGCGGATCACCACTTTGATCAGGCGTTGTTCCTTGATCTCGCCAACACCCATGGCAACACCGGTGACGGAGTGCATCTCGCCAACTCCGGCGGTATCTGGTCTGCTGTAATCGTCGGAATGGCGGGCTTGACCATGCGACCCGATGGCGTTGAGCTAGCCCCAACTGGCTGGTGTGTGGGAAATCAGATTTCAGCACTGATTCATATTCGAGGGTCCCTCCTACAACTCACTATCCGCCCCGAAGGAACAACCATTGAACTCAAAGGCGGCAAACCGATCGCGCTGATCTCTCAAGACCACCACACCGCCATCGATTCAACCCCTGTTTTTGTTCCTGCGATTTTCCCTTCAACCCCTCAACATGGGTAACGTGCGAGCATGACTGAAGCACTTGGATTCGATGGCAAAGTAGCGGTAATCACCGGAGCAGGAGGAGGCCTTGGCCGCCAGCATGCACTCCTCATGGCCTCTCGTGGCGCCCTCGTGGTGGTGAACGATCTCGGTGGGTCCGTGGATGGTTCAGGATCAGATAAAGGCGCAGCGGCAAAGGTTGTTGACGAAATTGTTGCTCTTGGTGGCGAGGCCGTCGCAGACACCAACTCCGTTGCCAGTGCAGAAGGTGGTGAGGCAATTGTTCAGACTGCTCTCGACGCGTTCGGGACAGTAGACATCGTGATTAACAACGCTGGCATTCTCCGTGACAAGGCGTTCCACAACATGGACGAATCGCTTGTTGATCCAGTCTTCGACGTTCATCTCAAAGGCGCTTTCAATGTGACAGGGCCAGCCTTTCGAGTGATGCGAGAAAAGGGCTATGGCCGAATCATCTCGACATCATCTGCTGCCGGAATTTTTGGCAACTTCGGACAGGCGAATTACGGGGCTGCGAAAATGGGTCTCGTCGGGTTCACCCGAGTACTCGCTGTCGAAGGAGCACGTTTCAACATTGCGGCAAACGCCATCGCCCCAATTGCACTCACCCGCATGACAGAGGACCTGCTAGGCGACCTTGGCCAGAAACTGCAGCCTGACTATGTCGCTCCGCTCGTAACGTTTTTGGCGCACGAGTCATGTGATGCGACGGGTCGAGTCTTCTCGGTCGGAGGCGGACGTGTCGCCGAGATATTCATTGGCGAGTGCCAAGGCTTCACCGACGCCGACTTGTCGCCAGAATCAGTTCGCGACAACTGGTCGACCATCTGTGACCGCGATGGGTACGCAGTGCCTGCGCAGATTGCAGAGGAGACAAAGATGTTCGTGGACGCTCTGCGGTGAGCAATCCAGTCCTTCTTCCTCGCTCCGACGGGTCATCTCTTGTCCTCCACCATCTCGGCGGTTCCGGAGACCGTCCCCTGCTCATCTCCCATGCGACCGGCTTCCACGGTCGTTGCTACCTCGAGTTCGCAGAGCACCTTTCACCAACATGGACAGTATGGGCACTTGACTACTCAGGTCATGGCGAAACGACTGCTTCAGGTCCGGATGTGAATACCTGGGAATGCTTTGGCGAGGATGCTCTCATCGCTGCTCGGCATCTTGCCCCAAATGGAGGGCTACATGCGTTCGGTCATTCGATGGGCGGCGCTGCAGTAATGATGGCCCACCTCCACGATTCCAACGCCTTTGCACAACTCGTTGCATTCGAGCCAATTGCTCCTCCACCAAACGACCAATTTGACGTCGCGAACCTGCCAATCGCCGTTGGGGCGGAGCGTCGTCGTCCGGTGTTTGACAGTGCAGACGCCGCCATTGAGAATTACGCCTCGAAGCCACCACTCGGCGTCTTCGCCCGCCAATCCCTCAGTGATTACGTCAATTACGGAGTTCGCCAGCAGGACGATGGAACAGTGGCGTTGTCCTGCACCCCGACCTTTGAAGCATCTGTCTTTCGCGCCGCGCACAGAAACCATCTCTGGGAGTCACTGCCAGAGATTGATCTGCGGGTGGACATCATTGCTGGCGTTATTGAGGAGCACCAACCATCGAATTTCGCAAAAGGTGTCGCTGATCGACTACCCAATGGCTCATACCACCTGAATTCCAACTGGAATCACTTTGGCCCCTTTGTGGTGCCCGCCGAGGTCGCACAGTTAGTCGATCGACTACTCAATAGTTCAGTTATCTAGTTGCCATCTGGCAGGCTGTTCTTCATGAGTGTGTACGCGCCTCCAACAACGCTGTCACCCTCGCGAATCGACTCGTTTCTCTCGTGCCCCCTTGCATTCAGATTTTCGAGCCTCGACGGTCTGTTCGATCCACCAACCGAGGCAACCGTGCGGGGCACGATGGTTCACCGAGCGCTTGAGCACTTTTACGCCAAGCCGAGCACCGATCGAACTGAAGACTCATTGCGCTCGTCGCTGGATCAAATGCTCGAAGAATTCTCGGACGACGCCGATGTGCTCTACCTCGAACTAACTGGCGACAAATTTGAGCGCCTCGGTAGCGAGTGCAACAAGCTTGCATTCAACACGCTCAAAATGGAGGATCCGATCTCGGTAAATCCGGTCGGTCTAGAAGTCAGGATCGAAGCCACATTTGGCGGCGTGACGTTGCGAGGCATCATTGATCGGCTCGAACGAAATAGTGACGGCCAACTCGTCATAACCGATTACAAAACTGGTCGCGCTCCAGGTCCATCTTTCGAAAAGAAGGCACTGGCCGGAGTGCACTTCTACGCGTTGCTCTGCCAACGGGAATTTTCTGAGGACGCTTCTGAACTTCGTTTGATGTACGTGAAGTCATCTCAAACCATCTCCGCTCGGCCAACAAACAAGACGATCTCGTTCGTTGAGCAACGCCTCACAGCCGTTCATAAGGCCATTTCGCAAGCGTGTGAAACAGGCCAATTCGCTACTCGTAAAAGTGCTCTATGCAACTTCTGTGCGTTTAGAACATGGTGTCCAGAATTCGGCGGCGATCCGCAAATTGCTCTAGTCGAAGCGCCTCGGCGCACGAGCGAATCCTGAATCGACATGAACCGACTACCTGTTGCGCAGATCGCTGATTCAATCGATGCACGTGCCGACAGGCTCTACCAGCCGTTACGCAACTTCTCGACTCTGAATTCGATCATGGTCGCTGCAAGTACTCTTGGCGACTGGAGTCTGATCTGGCACCTCACGGGTCTCATTCGTGGCGTCATCACTACGCAGTTTCGAGAAATTGTCCTACTGTCAGTGCTTCTGGGAGTTGAGAGCCTCATTGTCAATCAAGGCATTAAGCGGCTGTTTCGCCGCAAACGCCCAACGGAGCATGGAGCAGATGGGTTGAGAGTTCGCAAGCCTCGCACTTCGTCATTTCCAAGCGGTCACGCCTCGGCTGCCGGGTTCTCTGTGGTGATGCTGTCGTCGATGACAGGCGGATGGTGGGTGGCGTTATGGATCGTCCTCGCGACCACAGTGTCAACGAGTCGTTTCCATGTTCGAATTCACCACGCCACAGACGTGGTCGCAGGGGCTGTTGTTGGCGTTGCCCTCGCCCTAGCGATGCTGCCTGTGCTGTAACTCAGCCTGCGATGAGTCGACGAACGTCGAGCAGGACGTCAGTTACTTCGTTCGCCGAAACGAGTTCACGTTGCAGCAGGCGAACGAGGGTCTCATCGATTACTGAAATTGCTGAAGCTGTGTCGATGCCCTGCGACTCGTCTGCCATGGCAACCTCTTCATCAAGTACTGCTGTGCTAATTGCGCTACTTTCAGTCATTGCTATCACCGTATCGCTCTTGCGGGCATCGTGCGCGCATCATCTGCCATCTAATGTGTTGATATGGAACTTACAGATCGTCATGTAGTCGTCACCGGGGCTGCCGGTGGAATCGGATCCGCTCTTGCTCGGCGCTTTCACGCTGCCGGTGCTCGGCTTGTACTCGCCGATCAAAAGTCACCAGAGTCTGTTGCCGCCGAACTTCCAGGCTCTGTTGCGCTTGCTGTCGACCTTTCTACCGAGGCAGGAAATAACAAACTCATTGACACAGCAGAGAGCCACTTCGGCGTTGTCGACCTCTTCTTCGCCAACGCTGGCGTTGCAATCGGGACCGACCCGATGGATGACGAGGAAATTTGGGATCTCGCGTTTGCAATTAATACCCATGCACATCGTTGGGCTGCTCGGAGGCTCCTCCCAGCATGGCTTGATCGAGGCGAGGGATATTTCTGCTCCACGGCCTCAGCAGCAGGGTTGCTCGCTCAAATCGGTTCTGCACCGTATTCGTTGACCAAGCACGCAGCAGTTGCGTTCGCAGAGTGGATGTCAATTACATACGGTGAGCGAGGACTCAAGGTGAGCTGCCTATGCCCACAGGGGGTAAACACGGCAATGCTGAATTCCGATTCCCCGATCGGTACCGGTGGCGATGTTGTGCGCTCTGTTGGCCAAGTTCTTGAACCTGCCGATGTCGCAGAGGTGGTCTACCAATCAATTCTCGATGAAGACTTTCTCATTCTTCCTCATCCTGAGGTTGGTGACTACCTAAAGTTTAAAGGCAGTGAACCCAAGAAGTGGATTACGGGAATGCAGCGACTCCAGCGTCGCACTTTGGGCTACTGAGATCGATGTCAGCGGCCGAACTGCGAAGCATCGGCCTTCGTCAAGGCGAACGGGTTCGCTTTAGGCGCCCAAACCGTTCACGTTGGACACTTGGACGAATTGCTTCGGTAGGTGCTGATGGAAGCATTCTCGTGCACGACGCTGATGGTGCTGCACGTTCCTTGCGTCCTGAGGCACTCGAAGTGGAGCGCCCGAATCGGCGCGGGCGATTGACATGGCGAGCCGTGGATGAGGTTGCGACTACTTGGGAACAGCTGGACCTCTTTGGTTCAGACACGAAGTAACTATTCCTTGACGGTAAATGTCCGGACATCTAGGATTCACGTGATCACGAATTGGAGGACCTGTGAAATTCGACCAGTACTACCTTGATTGCCTGTCACACGCGTCATACCTCATTGGTGACGAATCGTCAAAGAAGGCTGTGGTCGTCGATCCGCAACGCGATATTTCGGGTTACCTCGCAACTGCAGACGAAGCTGGACTCGACATCGTGATGGTGATCGAAACGCATTTTCACGCGGACTTCTTGTCAGGGCATCTCGAACTTGCTGCAGCCACTGGCGCGGAGATCTGCTATTCCTCTGTGGCGGACCCGGAATTCGCCCACCGAAAGATTGAACATGGCGAGAGAGTTTCCCTTGGCGAGGTTGCGCTCGAATTCCGCCATACCCCTGGTCACACTCCAGAGTCGATGAGCATTGTGGTCTACGAGAATGCTGATAGCGCCCCTTACGGTGTCCTGACTGGCGACACGCTCTTCATCGGCGATGTTGGCCGCCCTGACCTCCTCGCTTCAATCGGTTTCACCCGCGAAGAACTTGCAGAGAAACTGTATGACTCACTTCACCAGCAACTCATGACTCTTCCGGACGACACGATCGTCTTTCCTGCCCACGGTGCCGGGTCAGCCTGCGGAAAGAACCTCTCCACTGAACTCACCTCAACAATCGGCGAGCAGCGTCATACCAATTACGCGATTCGTGCGAGTTCTAAAGAGGCCTTTATGGCCATGGTCACCGAAGGACAGCCTCCAGCGCCAAGCTATTTCGTCTACGACGCCGTTCTCAATCGTAAAGAGCGTGACCTCCTCGATGAATCGGCGCTTCCCCCATCAATGGATTACGCGCAGATCCAAGGTGCTTTCGCCAACGGCGCAATGCTCGTCGATGGACGTGACCCTGAAGAGTTCTCTCGAGGTCACCTAAAGGGTGCGATTAACGTCGGCATGGCCGGCCGATACGCAGAATTCGCCGGATCAATCGTGCCATCGGATGTTGACATCGTGCTGTTCACGGATCCCGGTCAAGAACTTGAGGCCAAAAACAGGCTCGCAAGAATTGGTTTCGACCGAGTTATCGGTATCGCCGCCCAGCCATACGACATGCTCACCTCGCAGGCGGAGAGCACCCAAGTGGCCAGTCGCCTTACCGCCGATGAATTCAACGCCCGAGTGCGTGATCTTCCCGACCTGCAGATTGTCGACGTGCGCAACCCTGGCGAAGTTACAAGCGGCACTGCGCACGACGCCCAAACCATTCCGGTCGGGCAGCTTCCTGCTCGTCTCGACGAACTTGATGCAGCTAAGCCCACCGTCGTGTTCTGCGCAGGCGGCTATCGATCATCGGTGGCAGCAAGCCTCCTGCGCCAAAAAGGCTTTGGTGATGTCAGCGACGTGATCGGTGGCTACACAGCCTGGATTGAGACAACCCAGTCGGCATAGCGACCAGTGATCTTGCGCTACGTCTCACAACGTTTCAGCGGGGCTAAACGCCTGCGACCACAACGAAAGAACTACCCACACCGGGAGGACCAATGACACGCCTTGGATTTGTACTCGAAAGCGACTCTTGCATCGGTTGCCATGCATGCACCGTCGCTTGCAAAAGCGAACATGATGTTCCAATTGGGGTGAACCGCACCTGGCTGAAGTACGTCGAAACTGGTTCGTTCCCAAATACAGGGCGATCTTTCACGGTCATGCGTTGCAACCATTGCGACGACGCTCCTTGTATGAAGATTTGTCCAACAAGTGCACTCCATCGCACCGGTAACGGCGTCGTTGACTTTGATGACGACATTTGTATTGGCTGCAAGGCTTGCATGAATGCATGCCCGTACGACGCGATCTACATCAACCCAGAAACGAACGTTGCCAACAAGTGCAACTTTTGCAACCACCGAGTCGAAGTCGGTCTTGAACCCGCGTGCGTGGTGGTGTGTCCAACCCATGCCATTGTCAGCGGCGACCTCGATGATCCGAACTCAGAAATCAGCAAGATCGTCGCGCGTGACAAGGTTTCAGTTCGGGCCCCTGAGCAAGGAACGTCACCAAAGGTGTACTACCGCGGCGTCGATCAGGCGGCGCTCGATCCCACCCGAACCAAGATCGCCGATGACGGCATGATTTGGGCTGATACAACGAAAGATCACCCCACTCTCACTCATGTCATGGCAGAGCACAGTGGAAACCAGGTGACTGGGCGCACGGCATACACAACGAGTCACCCGATGACGTGGAAGTCGAAAGTTTCTGGGTACCTCGTGACGAAGGCCATCGCTGCAGGCGTGATGGCGATCGCTGCACTTCTTGTGCTTCTCGGTCACGGCGATTCTTCATCAGCGGCGGGTCTGCTTCCCGCAGTGGTTGCTGGGATCTTTACCGCCGTCACTGGTGCACTTCTCGTAGCCGACTTAAAGAAACCCTCAAGATTCCTCTACATCTTGACGAAGTCGAACACCGAATCATGGCTGGTTCGAGGGGCATGGATCCTTGGAGCATTTGCTGCACTCGTCGGCCTATGGGGACTTCTCGACATCATCGGCAGCAATTCGGCACTCCCGTGGCTATCACTTCCGATTGTGCTGCTGTCGGCCGGGGTGGCGGGCTACACCGCCTTTTTGTTCGGCCAGTGCGAGGGACGTGACCTCTGGCAGACCCCCCTGCTGCTCCCAACGCTCCTCGCTCAGGCGGTCGTTGCGGGTGGTTCGGCCTATCTCTTACTCGATCTCTTCATCGATGTTCCAGAGCTAAAAGCGATCCGGATCACCACTCTCGCCGCCCTCGGCGCACTTTCGTTGCTCATCGCTACGGAAGTTGTCTCACACGGGTCACGAACCGTTGAACTCGCAACCCTGGAAATGACGAAAGGAGCCTATGCCCGCCGATTCTGGCTCGGTGGTGTCGTTGCAGGTCTCATCGCACCGATTGTATTGATTGCTCTGGCTCTCAACGGATCAGCCTCACAAGGCCTCGGGGCCATTGCCGCCATCTGCGCCCTCGTTGGCCTCTTCGCTTACGAGGACGCATTCGTTCGTGCCGGCCAATCTGTTCCACTGTCCTGAATCGAAGTATTGGAGAAAGAAGATGACACTCACCAACCATCCTCCCCACGATCAGTGGCATAACTGGACCGAACTTGACGCCAAAGCGTGGCCCAAGCGTGTTGAGCGCAATTACACGCTTATTCCAACAACGTGCTTCAACTGTGAAGCCGCCTGCGGTCTTGTCGCGTTCATCGACAAAGAAACCGGCGAGGTGGTGAAGTTCGAAGGAAACCCAGAACACCCAGCAAGCCGCGGTCGCAACTGCGCTAAAGGGCCTGCAACGATTAACCAGGTCACTGATCCGGAGCGAATCTTGTATCCGCTTCGACGTGTTGGTGAGCGCGGATCTGGCGAATGGGAACGCATCACTTGGGAGGAAGCCCTCAACGAAATTGGTAGCCGCATCAGGACTGCCATCACTGAGGGGCGCGGAAACGAAGTGATGTACCACGTCGGTCGCCCGGGAGAGGATGGCTATACCGAGCGCGTGCTATCTGCATGGGGCGTTGACGGGCATAACTCACACACCAATATTTGCTCGTCGAATGCGCGTATCGGCTACCAGTCATGGATGGGCCTCGACCGACCATCATCAGACTTTGCGAATGCTGAAGTGATCTTCTTGATCTCATCACACCTTGAGGCCGGGCACTACTTCAACCCCCACGCTCAGCGAATTATGGAAGGCCAGCAAAAGGGCGCAAAGGTCATCTGTGTCGATCCTCGGTTGTCAAACACCGGCGCAAAGGCCGACTACTGGCTCGCACCGTGGCCCGGGACCGAAGCATTCATGCTGCTTGCGATCGCTCGCCTGCTCATCGAAAATGGCACGTGGGATCGAGACTTCGTCAAGCGCTGGGTGAACTGGCAGACGTACCTCACTGCAAAGCGGCCTGACCTCCCGTGCCAGTTTGAGTCTCTCGAACAGGCGCTACTTGATGAATACGCCGAGTACACCGTTGAAGAGGCCGAACGTGTCTGTGGCGTCTCCGGCGATGACCTTCGTGAAATTGCTGAACTCATTGGTCGCCACATGACCAAATTTGCGTCACACAACTGGCGTGCCGCCGGTGCGGGAAACCTCGGAGGTTGGCAGGTTGCGCGATGCCTTTTCTTCATCAACGTGCTCACAGGCTCTGTTGGCACCCCAGGCGGAACAAGCGGAAACGGCTGGAACAAATTCACTCCTGCGCCACCAAAGGGTGGACAACCCATCAAAGAATGGAATGAACTCAACTGGCCAGTCGAGTACCCACTCGCCTACCACGAACTTTCGATTCTTCTGCCCCATTTCTTGAACGAAGGCCGAGGGAAACTCGACACCTACTTCACCCGGGTCTACAACCCCATTTGGACCAACCCAGATGGATTCTCTTGGCTCGAAGCCTTGAAAGACCCCGCCAAGGTCGGATGCCACGTTGCCCTCACCCCGACGTGGTCGGAAACCGCATGGTTTGCCGACTATGTGCTCCCAATGGGCGTCGGGTCTGAGCGACACGACATTGCAAGTTATGAGACCCACGCCGGTCGCTGGATCGGCTTCCGGCAGCCAGTTATGAGGAGATACGCCGAACTCAATGGCGAAACTGTTGATGCAGACAGCAGAACCCACGAGTTCAACGTCGGGGAAGTCTGGGAAGAGAACGAATTCTGGATTGACCTCAGTTGGCGCATCGATCCTGACGGTTCTCTTGGCATACGGGAGTACTTCGAAAGCGACGAACGTCCGGGCTCCCCAATGGGAATTGACGAGTATTACGGACGGATGTTCGCTGAGAACGTCCCAGGGCTCGCCGAGGCCGCTGCCGAAGTTGGCCAGACCCCTCTTGACTTCATGAGAGATCGTGGGGCTTACGACGTCCCTGGTGATCCGTATAGGCCGTATGAACGTCCGGTCGATCCGGGTGCGGTCGATGGGTGCGAGAAGGATGCCTCAGGTGTCTTTAGAAAGCCAAATACCGAAGGAACATGGAATGGTGATGCTGCATCACTCGGGCAGTTGCACCTCGCAAAACTCGGAGACGGCAGCCCGGCGATTGAGGTAGACGGAGAACTGAAAGAAGGGTTCCCAACTCCATCGAAGAAGTTGGAGTTGTTTTCGACCACCCTGCACGACTGGGGTTGGCCCGAGTATGCAACACCCAAATGGATTCCTAGTCATGTTCACTGGGAGGACCTCGACATCGAAGGTGACGAGCGAGTGCTGTTGCCGACCTTCCGAATCCCGACGCTCATTCATACTCGTTCAGCGAATTCGAAGTGGCTCAACGAAATTTCGCACCGACATCCTCTCTGGATCCACCCGAGTGACGCCGAGAAGCTCGGAATTGATGAAAACGGCCTCGTCCGAATTACGACCCGCATTGGCCACTTCGTCATCTCCTCTTGGCGTACCGAAGGTATTCGACCAGGAGTGGTTGCGGCGTCGCACCATATGGGTCGCTGGCGGCTCGAAGAAGGCAAAGCTCGTTCGTTTGGCGCTGGTCTTGCATCGATCACAAATGATGGCTCTTCATGGAAGTTACAAAAGAAAAAGGGCATCGAGGCTTACGAGTCTGAAGATCCCGACACCAACCGCATTTGGTGGAACGACACAGGCGTCCACCAAAACCTCACTTTCGCTGTTCAGCCTGACCCGATCTCGGGAATGCAATGCTGGCACCAGCGCGTGCGCGTCGGTCCAGCACAGCCTGGCGACGAATACGGCGATGTTGTGGTCGACACGGCAAAGTCCCGCGAGGCATACCTCGACTGGTTGAGCAAGACTCGTCCTGCACCTGGCCCAAATGGATTGAGGCGCCCGCTGTGGTACGCACGGCCATTGAAACCAGTTCCAGAGGCATACCTACTCTGACGTAGCGTCGCTATGAACTCCTCACCCGCGCAATCCTTGAAGTTATCTCGGTCTAATGGTGTGCCGCTCTGGCAGCAACTTGAGACCGACTTACGTCGGCGCCTTCATGCCGGTGAGTTCGTAGATCACTTTCCGTCTGACCGCGATCTCATGGAGGCCTACGGAGTCAGTCGCCATACCGCTCGACACGCGATGACATCGTTAGGCAACGATGGCATTGTTCATCGCTTTCGAGGCATCGGGTCGTCAATCGATAGCGGCCGTATCGCTCAGTCGCTTGGAAGTTTGTACAGCCTCTTTCAGGTGGTCGAATCGGCAGGGATCCAGCAAACGAGCGTCGTGCTGTCAGTAGGCGCAGCGACCGATCCACGCATCGCCCCAAAGTTGGGGCTTGATGAAAGTTCCTTACTGTTTCATCTTGCCCGGCTTCGTCTTGCGGACGGCGATCCAATCGCTGTCGACTACGTCTGGCTACCAGGTGAGTACATCTCACCGCTGCAACGCACCGACTTCACCCGTACCTCGCTGTACGACGAAATGGAACTCTCGACACTCGGACGACCATCTGCCGGGTCTGAGCACATCTCTGCAATTGTGCCCAATAGCGAAATACAACATCTGCTCTCGATTGATGATCAGACAGGCGTATTCGAGTTGATTCGACAGGGAGAAAAGTCTGGAAACGTCATTGAATTCCGTCGGACATTCATCCGCGGAGACAGCTTCAACTTGGTGACTGACTGGCGACGTGGGCAACGCAGTGAAATGCGGCTCGAACAGAAGAATCGGATTACAGATCTCGCTGATTAAGGCCGTAACCTCATGGTATGAGCAGCAACACAGCCCCAAATAACGGCCGCGAGATTGTCATTGTCGATGCGGTTCGAAGCCCTATCGGTCGCCGCAATGGTGGATTCGCAGGAATGCACCCCGCTTCACTACTCGGCAAGATCCAGAGCTCGCTCGTCGAGCGCAGCGGCATCGACCCAACTGCGATCGAACAGGTTGTTGGTGGATGTGTCAGCCAAGTTGGTGAGCAGAGCTTCAACGTCACTCGAACCGCCTGGCTCGGTGCCGGTCTCCCAATCGAGACGGCGGCAACGACGGTAGATACTCAATGTGGGTCAAGCCAGCAAGCGACCAACCTCGCGGCGTCACTCATTGCATCAGGAACTGTCGACGTTGCAATGGCCTGTGGCGTCGAGGTGATGAGCCGAATTCCAATCGGTATCAACTCGTCCAAGAAGTTGGGCCTCGGTGTCCCTATTCCGAAGGAATACTTTGCCCGTCTTGAAATGACGTCACAGTTCGAAGGTGCTGAGCGCATTGCCGACAAGTGGGATATCTCGCGAGAAGACACAGATGCGTTCGGTTTTGAATCACAGAATCGTGCGGCCCAAGCGTGGAACGAAGATCGATTCGCCGGCCAGTGGATATCGGTTGATGCGCCGGTGCTTGACGAAGAGGGCAACCCGACCGGCGAGATGGCGGCAATTAGTCGTGATGAAGGCATCCGCGAGACATCACTTGAGAAGCTCGGCCAATTGAAACCCGTCGCCCGCGAAGATGGTGTTCACACCGCTGGCAACAGCTCCCAGATCTCCGATGGCGCTTCTGCAGTCCTCATGATGACCGCAGAGCGTGCCGAAGCTCTCGGGTTGACTCCACGAGCACGCGTTGTCGACACGTGTCTCGTCGGCGTCGATCCAGTACTGATGTTGACAGGTCCAATGGATGCAACACGTCGACTCCTTGACCGGTCCGGCCTCTCAATCGACGACATCGACAACTTCGAGATCAACGAAGCATTCGCATCCGTTGTCCTTGCATGGGCAAAAGAAGTCGGTGCTGACCTCGCGAAGACCAACCCGAACGGCGGCGCCATCGCTCTAGGTCACCCTCTTGGAGCTACTGGGTCGTTCCTCATGACGAAGTCGCTGTACGAACTCGAGCGCACCTCAGGCCGTTACGGCCTCATCTCAATGTGCTGCGGCGGTGGACTCGGCACTGGAACCCTCATCGAGCGAATCTGAGACTCACCTTCCGCAGTGCTGTCATCCTCACCTTGGTGGTGACAGCCTGTGGATCGTCCTCGACTCCTCGTACAGGCATCGTCGACCGTGTCATCGATGGCGACACTGTCGACATTGCCTTTGGCAATGATCTCGAGCGTGTTCGACTGATTGGAATTGATACACCTGAGATCGGGTACGAGGGTGCTCCAGACGAGTGTTGGGCTCAACATGCAAAACAGGCCTTGCAACGCTTACTTCC